>BNJU01005567.1_pt1 | contig 208029 bp, 247 predicted proteins | sample 8539281 | NCBI WGS metagenome assembly BNJU01 (sample SAMD00202456, study PRJDB9452) | human saliva metagenome | isolation source: human saliva | place: Japan | reverse complement strand
AAAAAAAATCCCCAGTTTACGGGCATTTCCGCAAGACAGCAGCTTGAATTTACTACCCATTTACTACTTACGGATTGAGCCTTGATATGCTTTGAAGCTCTTGCGGATAGACCAAACAGGCAGCGCACACCAGTATTGACCTACCATAGATTGAAAAATTTCATACAGCACCGTACAAGCGGCGTTTCCCACTCCCTACACAGGGAGAACAGGAACGCCGCTTTTTTCATGCCCTTGTTACGCAGTAGGGGCAGAAAAAGCCTTGCTACAAGCGGTTTTGCGGGCGCGTATCTGGCGCGGCAAGGGATTTATACCTTATCCCCCGAAACCGCGCTTCTACTGCGTAACAAATCCACAGCAAAAGGAGTGATTTACTATGGCAGTTTTCCGGGTGGAACGAAACAAGGGCTACACCGTAATGAGCAACCACCACCTACGCAACAAGGAGCTTTCCTTAAAGGCAAAGGGGCTGTTGTCGCAATGCTGTCACTCCCCGAAGATTGGGACTACACCTTGAAAGGCTTATCCCTTATCAACCGGGAGAAGATAGACGCTATCCGCGAAGTCACACGGGAGCTTGAACGCGCCGGGTATATCGTCCGTTCAAGGGAGCGCGACGAGAAAGGACGCTTTGCGGGCGCGGACTATGTGATATTCGAGCAGCCGCAGCCGCCTACGCCGGATTTACTCTACATTGGAAAAATCCAACATTGATAATCCAACACAGGAAAAACCAACATTGAAAAACCCTACGTTGGAAAAATCCAACGCAATTAAATAAAGATATACAAAGAACTGACTTACCAAAAAAAGAAAAAAATCAAATACGGATTTATCATACATCTATTCCATTCCTATCCTTTCCCCTAACCCCTCACCTCAGGGGAAGGGCTACGCCGCCGGAACGGAAAGGAACGGAAGCGGCAGCACAGAGCGCAGTAGAGATATACTGGGAAATCATCAAGGACAATATCGACTACGACATTCTCAAACAGGACATGAGATTTGACGGTGACAGGCTTGACGAGATTATAGACCCTCATGCTTGAAACAGTATGCACCGCAAGGAAGCGGGTGCGGATTGCGGGGGACGACTACCCGGCAGAGCTTGTGAAGTCAAAGTTTATGAAGCTGGACGGCGAGCATATCCGCTTTGTGCTTGACTGTATGCGGGAGAACACAACCAAAATCCGCAACATCAAGCAATATCTGAAAGCAGCCCTTTTTCAATGCCCCCGTCCACTATCGGCAACTACTACACTTCCCTTTGTCGCCCATGACATGGGCAAGCGGCGCACTGGCACCGAAGAAGCCGCAGTACGGCGACCCGGACTATTATTCATTCAAACCGGGCGAAAGCCTGTAAACAACAAAAGGAGGATTTTTTATGGCACAGAGAACAGGAGCATTGGTATTTGACGAGCGCACCGACCGTTACGACATCCGCTTTGACCTCAACACTTACTACGGGGGCTTGCATTGCGGCGAGTGCTTTGACGTGTTCGTGCGGCAAGTGGAAGCCTCACCCGGATTGAGTACGGCGACAACTGGTATCTTGTGGGTATCAGAGCCGAGGACTTGAACGGGCTGCGGGTGCGTATCTGACCGCCGCCCCATAAAGAAACGCGAAAGGAGGACGCGAGAAATTGCAGGACGAAGTAAACGAAAAGACCATAGCCCTTTACATCAAGACTGGAAGCTGACCGCGCAGACGCTCCAAAAAGGCAATGAAAAGCCATTCTCTCAAAGGGCAAGAAAGAGCTTTCCAAACCGCCACAGGGCAAGCAGAGCTTAAAGCAGCTTTATGAAGCAGAACGCGGGCGTTTCCAACATTGAGATTACAAAAGACAATATCAAGGCTTTTGAGAGTACCGCAAAAAATATGGTATCGACTTTGCGCTGAAAAAGGACACGACGGAAACCCCGCCCCGTTACCTTGTTTTTCTTCAGGGGCGGACGCGGACGCGCTGACCGCAGCCTTTAAGGAATTTTCCGCAAAGAAGCTGACACAGGATAGGAAGCCCTCAATCCGAAAAGCTGCCTCAACCCTTAAAGAAGCTGCACAGGGCAGAAACGCGGAACGGGCAAAAAGTCAAGAACAAGGACAGGGAGGTATCGCTATGAAGCCGGAAATCAAGAAGCTGCTTATCCTCAATCTCCCGTATCTGCTCTTTTGTGTGGCTCTTGATAAAGTGGGTGCGGCTGTCCGGCTCTCCCCCGGCGCGGACGCGAGCGCAAAGCTGCTACATCTTGGGGACGGTTTTAGTGCCGCCTTTTCCAGTATCGCGCCGAGCTTCCACCCGGCAGATTTACTTATCGGCATTGCCGGGGCGGTCATTGTCCGGCTGATTATCTACGTCAAGGGCAAGAACGCGAAGAAGTACAGGAAAGGCATGGAGTACGGCAGCGCACGTTGGGGGACAGCCGAGGACATAAAGCCATACACAGACCCAGTATTTGAGAACAATATCCCCTCACGCAGACGGAACGGCTTACCATGAACAGCCGCCCGAAGCAGCCGAAATATGCCCGCAACAAGAACATTCTTGTAATCGGCGGTTCCGGCAGCGGCAAGACAAGGTTTTTCGTCAAACCGTCGCTTATGCAAATGCACAGCAGCTATGTTGTCACAGACCCGAAAGGCACCGTCTTAATCGAGTGCGGGAAGCTCTTACAGCGGGGCGGCTACCAGATTAAAGTGCTGAATACGATTAACTTCAAGAAACCATGAAATACAATCCCTTTGCCTATCTGCGGAGCGAAAAGGACATTTTTGAAGTTGGTCAATACCATTATCGCCAACACAAAAGGCGACGGGGAGAAACCGGCGAGGATTTTTTTGGGTGAAAGCGGAAAAAGCTCTACTACACCGCGCTAATCGGCTATATCTGGTATGAAGCCCCGGACGAGGAAAAAGAACTTCACGACGCTGCTTGAAATGATAAATGCGTCGGAAGCCCGCGAGGACGACGAGGACTTCCAGAACCCGGTTGACCTCATGTTTGAACGTCTGGAAGAAAAAGACCCGGAGCATTTCGCGGTCAAGCAGTACCGCAAATACAAACTTGCGGCGGGCAAAACGGCGAAGTCGATTTTAATTAGCTGCGGCGCGAGGTTAGCACCCTTTGACATCGGGCGAGCTGCAGCGAGCTTATGGAAACCGACGAAATGCAGCTTGACACCATAGGCGACAGAAAGACCGCCCTTTTCGTCATTATCAGCGACACAGACGACACCTTTAACTTTGTCGTGAGTATTCTCTACACACAGCTATTCAACTTGCTTTGCGACAAGGCAGATGATGAATACGGCGGGCGGCTTCCCGTCCATGTGCGCTGCCTGTTAGACGAGTTTGCGAATATCGGGCAGATACCGAAGTTTGAAAAGCTCATAGCCACCATAAGGAGCCGGGAAATATCCGCTTCAATCATCTTGCAGAGCCAGTCACAGCTAAAAGCCATTTACAAGGACAACGCTGATACCATAGTCGGCAACTGCGACACCACGCTTTTTTTCTTGGCGGCAAGGAGAAAACGACGCTCAAAGAAATATCGGAGATTTTAGGAAAGAAACCATTGACAGCTTCAACACGTCCGAAACCAGAGGGCGGGAGCTGCATGGGCTGAACTATCAGAAATTGGGAAAGCAGCTTATGACGGAAGATGAAATCGCGGTCATGGACGGAGGGAAATGTATCTTGCAGCTACGCGGGGTGCGCCCGTTCTTTTCGGACAAATTCGACATAACGAAGCACCCGAAATACAAGTACCTTTCCGACGCAGACCCGAAGAACGCCTTTGACATGGAGAAGCACTTGCGCTGCCGTCCCCGCTATCGTCAAGCCCGATGAAGTCTTTGACTATTACGAGATTGACGCGGCAGATTTACAGGAGGACGCAGACAATGAATGAGCGTTCCCCAAAGGAGAAGCCGCGCCTTGTGCTGATTATGGCGGGCGCATGGAGCAGCAGCGCGAGGAAGCGAAACGGCGGGCTGAAATCCGGGAATTTATCGCAGCTTGTGAACGGCTCTACGAAAAGAACCGCCAGAGAGAAAGGAGGGATTGCGATTAAAGGAAGAAATACAGGCTATGAGATACGCGCCCCTTGCGTCATGGAAATGTGGATAACAGGTTATTCCGTATGGAAAACGCCATTCACAGCACATGGAAAAAGCAAAGGGCAGCTTTCCCACGTCCTGCAAACAGCGTTTCCACAGCTCCATAAGACAGCCAGTTACCCACATTCCCACAACGCCGACGACTACGGAAGCCCAACCCATCCTACCTGTCATTCAAAAAAAGAGATTTTTTTAAGGAGCTGACCTAACATCAAGAACGTAAACACAGGCTACATGATACGCGCCCCCCACTTTTCCGGCGCAGCACACAGCGGCAAGAGCCGCGCCCTTACAACTGAATACCGCCGCGCCGCAGACACTTAGGCGGCGTGGGGAACCCGCCCAACCCGGCGGGCTTTAGCGACCGCGGCAGTTATCAAAACTGACCGCCGTTTTTTTATGCCCTTTTTCGGGCAGCCGCACACGCGGCAAGAAAGGAGAACTTTATGGCATTTTTTTAATTCGGCAGTAGGCGTTTTGCAGACCCTTGTTGTAGCTCTGGGAGCCGGGCTTGGTATCTGGGGCGTGATTAACCCTCATGGAGGGCTACGGCAACGACAATCCCGGCGCGAAAAGCCAGGGCATGAAGCAGCTCATGGCGGGCGGCGGTGTCGCCCTTATCGGCATGACCCTTGTACCGCTACTTTCCGGCTTGTTCGGTTAAGAAGCGCGGGTAAAGGCTTATGCAGAGCATACTTGACGCGATTAACGAATGGATAAAGGAAATCCCTCAGGAGCCATGGGAAACGGTAATCTGTCAACTATGTTCGGGGACGTGAACGAGAAAGTCGGCACTATCGCCGCCGAGGTAGGGCAGACCCCGCAAGGGTGGAACGCGGGTATCTTCTCCATGATACGGACGTTATCGGAGAATGTAATCGTACCCATTGCGGGGCTTGTCATTACCTACGTCCCTATGCTATGAGCTTATCAGCATGGTAACGGAAAAAGAACAATATGCACGACGTTGACACTTCCATGTTCTTCAGGGCGGGTGTTCAAGGCTTACGTCGCAGTCTCACCCTTGTGACGCATACCTTTGACATCACTCATGGCGGTGTTCGATATGGCGCAGCACGTTGTTTCCGGCGCGGCGGGAAGTTATCGGCGGCAGCACGAACATTGATGCTGCTGCCGCCCTTGCTTCCATGCAGAGCGGGCTTGACGCTATGGAAACCCCCGAACTGCTCTTACTTTGTCACGGAAACAAGCCTTGTGAGCTTGTGCATGAAGATAATGTCCGTACTGATAACCGTTATCCTCTACGGGCGCATGATAGAAATTTACCTTTACTGTTCGGTATCGCCTATCCCGTTCGCAACAATGACTAACCGGGAATGGGGACAGATAGGGAACAACTACCTAAAATCCCTGTTCGCGCTTGGCTTTCAAGGCTTCTCATAATGATATGCGTCGGCATTTACGCCGTACTGGTGAACAACATGATAATAGCGGACAATCTGCACAGCGCGATTTTCTCCCTTGCAGCCTATACCGTTATCCTCTGTTTCTCCCTGTTCAAATCCGGCGCACTGGCGAAGTCGATTTTCTCCGCGCATTAGCGGCGTGTCAAGGGCAGGGTGAGATTTTCAGAGCGAAGCGGCGAAAATACTACCCTGACCTTGACGCGGGAGAACCCCATAGAATAGGGACGGGCAAAGGGCATAGATTGACCTTTGCCTTGATTACCCCTATGGGAACTTACAGCAGCAAAAACCAGAGAAAGGAGGTTTCACTTAGCGTATGTACCCGTACCCAAAGACTTATCCAAAGTCAAGACAAAAGTAGCTTTCAACCTTACCAAACGGCAGATTGTATGTTTCGCGGTAGCCCTCATTTTGGGCTTGCCGCTTTTCTTTCTGCTCAAAGACAGCACAGGCACAAGCTCTTGCGTCTATGGCTATGATTGCCGTCATGCTGCCCTGTTTCTCTTTTGCCATGTATGAGAAGCATGGACAGCCCCTTTGAAGTGGTGATAAAAAACATCATTCAGACAAAATTCATAGCCCCCAAAGAACGACCATACAGGACAGACAACCTTTATTCCGTCTTAGAACGGCAGAGAAAACTTGAAAAGGAGGTATCAGCGATTGCAAAAGGAAACACGAAGAAACAGCGCGGCGGGAAACGCACACGCAAAGGCTAACCCGCCCCGCAAGCTCACCCGCGCCGAGAAGAAGCAGATTGCGGAAATCATCAGACAGGCAAAGGGCGACGGGAAAGCGCATACCGCGCAGCAGACAATCCCCTATATCCAGATGTACCCGGACGGTATCTGCAAGGTTACGGAACGTAAATACCAAAGACCGTCGCCTTTTGAAGATATTAACTATCAGCTTGCACAGGCAGACGACAAGACCGCCATTTTTGAGAACTGGTGCGACTTCCTCAACTACTTTGACGCTTCCGTTTCGGTGCAGCTCTCTTTCATCAATCAAGGGACGCAGCGGGGCGAAGCGGAAAAGGCGGTCAATATCCCGGCACAGGACGACGCTTTCAACTCTATCCGCAGCGAATACGGGGATATGCTGCAAAACCAGCTTGCAAAGGGCAACAACGGGCTTGTCAAAGCAAAATACATCACCTTTGCCATTGAAGCCGACAGTCTGGGCGCGGCGAAATCCCGCCTTGCCCGTATCGAAACGGACGTACTTAACAATTTTAAGCTCTTAGCGTAGCCGCCCGCCCCATGACAGGCTATGAACGGCTCAAAATGCTGCATGGCATTTTCCACCCGGAGTGCGGGCAGTTTGCCTTTGATTTTTTTCATGGCTTTGCCCCGTCCGGGCTTTCCACAAAGGACTTTATCGCCCCGTCCTCTTTCCGTTTTGGCGAGGGGCGTTACTTCCGCATGGGGCGCAAAATCGGCGCGGTTTCATTCCTTGAAATCCTTGCCCCGGAATTAAACGACCGTATCTTATCGGATATTCTGGACTTGGAAACGGGCGTTATCGTCAATCTGCATATCCACAGTATCGACCAGACCGAAGCCATAAAGACAATCAAGCGGAAAATCACCGACCTTGACAAAATGAAAATCGAGGAACAGAAAAAGGCGGTACGCAGCGGCTATGACATGGATATTATACCGTCCGACCTTGCCACTTTCGGCAGCGAAGCGAAGAACCTCTTACAGGACTTGCAGAGCCGCAACGAGCGTATGTTTCTGCTCACGTTCCTTGTGGTGAACATGGCAGACACAAAAAGGAAACTGGAAAATGACGTGTTCGCGGCGGCGGGCATTGCACAGAAGAACAACTGCGCCCTCACCCGCCTTGACTACCAACAGGAAGCGGGGCTTATGTCCTCTGTACCGCTTGGGGAGAACCTTATCGCCATTCAAAGGGGGCTGACGACTTCAAGCACAGCTATCTTTATCCCCTTTATCACACAGGAGCTTTTCCAGACGGGCGCGGCTTTATACTACGGCTTGAACGCCCTTTCTAACAACATGATACTCTGCGACCGCAAGCAGCTCAAAAACCCCAACGGCTTAATCTTGGGTACGCCGGGAAGCGGGAAACTTTGCGGCAAAGCGGAAATGACAAACGCTTTCCCTCATTACGGACGACGATATTATCATCTGCGACCCGGAAGCGGGAGTATTTTTCCTCGTGCAGCGGCTTGACGGGCAAGTGATACGGTTATCCCCTACGGGCAAGGGGCATTGACGGGAAGCCCCAGTATGTGAACCCTATGGATATTAACCTCAATTACAGCGAGGACGACAGCCCCCTTGCGCTGAAATCCGACTTTATCCTCTCCCTCTGCGAGCTTGTAATCGGCGGCAAGGAGGGCTTGCAGCCCGTCGATAAGACCGTCATTGACCGCGCCGTTCGGAACGTGTACCGTCCGTTCCTTGCAGACCCCGACCCGGAGAAAATGCCTCATTCTGGGCGACCTCACGACGAGCTTTTTGAAGCAGCCGGAGCCGGAAGCGGCGCGTATCGCGGCGGCGTTGGAGCTTTTACGTTTCCTGGGAGCCTTAACGTGTTCAACCACCGTACCAACGTGGAGCTGAACAACCGCCTTGTCTGCTTTGACATCAAGCAGCTTGGGAAGCAGCTCAAAAAGTTAGGTATGCTCATTGTGCAGGACCAGGTATGGAACCGCGTCACCGTCAACCGGGCAGAAAGGAAATCCACCCGCTACTACATGGACGAATTTCATCTTCTCTTGAAAGAGGAACAGACCGCCGCGTACAGCGTGGAGATTTGGAAGCGTTTCCGTAAATGGGGCGGCATACCCACAGCCATTACGCAGAACGTCAAAGATTTGCTTGCTTCCCGCGAAGTGGAGAATATCTTTGAAAACTCTGATTTTGTCCTCATGCTCAATCAAGCGGCGGGCGACCGGGCTATCCTTGCGAAGCAGCTCAACATTTCCCCGCAGCAGATGAAGTATGTCACCCACACCGAAGCGGGCGAGGGGCTTATCTTCTATGGAAACGTGGTGCTGCCCTTTGTAGACCGCTTCCCGAAAGACACCGAGCTTTACCGGGTAATGACGACGAAGCCGGAGGAAGTGGGCAAAGCATGAACGGGCTGAAAACTGACACAATCATCAACCGGGACGCGCTCTATGCCTTGCGGGAGCTTCCAGAGGAAAGCGTACACTGTTGCGTCACAAGCCCGCCCTACTATGCACTTAGGGATTACGGGCTTGACGCGCAGATTGGGCGGGAGGACACGCCGGAGCAGTACATTGACAGGCTGACCGAGGTTTTCCGCGAGCTGCGCCGGGTACTGCGTTCTGACGGTACTTTCTGGCTGAACATTGCGGACACCTACTGCGGCACAGGAAATAAGGGCTACCATGCAGACCCGAAGAACCCCAAAGGGAGGAACGGGCAAGCCGTATCAATCGCAAGACAGGCGGCGGGCTGCAAGCAAAAGGATTTAATCGGTATCCCTTGGCTCTTGGCTTTTGCCCTACGCGCTGACGGGTGGTATTTAAGGAGCGATATTATCTGGCAGAAAGAAAACCCCATGCCGGAGAGCGTGAAAGACCGCCCTACCCGCTGTTATGAACATATCTTTCTGCTTACAAAGTCAAAGAAGTATTTCTATGACGCAGCCGCCATAGCCGAGCCGTTGGCACCTACAACGGCGGCGCGGTACCGCACCGGGCGCAGCGCGGGACAGAAATATGCGGAGGAAGTACCCGGACAGGGGAACATACAGGGATTGAACCGGGCGAGAAGCGGCAGCTACTACGACGAAGCCCTCATGCCGACCATGCGGAACAGGCGGGACGTGTGGCTAATCAATACCGTACCCTACAAGGGCGGGCATTTCGCCGCGTTCCCGCCAAAACTTGCCGAAACCTGTATCAAGGCGGGCTGTCCGAAAGGCGGCATTGTGCTTGACCCCTTTTTCGGCAGCGGCACGACGGGGGCAGCCGCAAGGCAGCTTCACAGGCATTATATAGGCATTGAGATAAACGCCGAGTATTGCGCCCTTGCAAGGGCGCGGATTGGAGGGACAGACAACTAAAACAGTATAAAGCGCGTGAGAAAGTCACGCAGAAAATGACCCGCGAGGGAGCCGTTGAGGTAAACGCCGCCACAGGCAAGAAAAAGCGTATCAGCAACCGCATAAGGGACGCTGACCTTACCAGAAAGGAAGCCGCCCCGCAGCAGCCGGAACAGGCAGCGCAGCCCATACCGGGCGGCGCAGCTCCCGCGCCCGCAGCCGACGCGCCGCCGCTTCCCCATGCGCCGGGGGCAGAACGGGAACAGGACACCGCAGCAGCCGAGCGCGTCTTGGAGCATATCGACGGGGCGCACACCAGAAAGGCGAGCAAAAAGGCGGCGAGGAAAGCACAGGCAGAAGCAGAAGCCCGCGCCCACACTTCCCGCTTGCAGTTTACCGACGAGGAACGGGCAACGCCGGAGCTTGAAAGGTATATCCGAAAATCGGACAAAGCAGCCGACCGTCTGGACGCGGCAAGGGCGGCTATCCCCAAAGAAAAGAAACTTGTGCGGGAGCGCACCTTTGACGAAGCCACCGGGAAAGGCAAGACCCGCCTACATTTTGAGGAACGGGAAAAACCCATAGGAAAAGAAAAGCCCCACAACAACCCGCTATCCCGCCCCGCACAGGAAGCGGGTATTTTCGTCCACAACAAGATACATTCCGTTGAAAAGGACAATTCCGGCGTTGAGGGGGCGCATAAATCCGAAGAACTGGCAGAGCGCGGCGCAAAGTACGGGGCGCGGAAAGTCAAGGAGGGCTACCGCAGCCACAAGCTCAAACCCTACCGGGCGGCGGCAAAGGCAGAGAAAGCGGCGTTCAAGGCGAATGTGGATTTCCAGTACCACAAAGCCTTGCATGATAACCCGCAGATTGCGGGCAATCCCCTTTCCCGCTTCATGCAGAAGCAGCAAATCAAGCGGCAGTATGCAAAGGCGGCAAGGAAAAACGGCGCGAAAACGGCACAGAAAGCCGCAGAGAACACCCGCAAGGCAGCGAAAAACAGCCGAGGAAACAAAGAAAGCGGCGGCGTTTGTGGCAAGGCACCCGGCGGGCGTATGTATCGCCGTTGCCGCGCTGCTCTTATTCATTATGATTTCGGCGGGCTATCTTCTTGCGGTTCTATGTTCTCCGGCTTGATGAACGGCATTGTCGGGACTTCCCACACGTCGGAGGACAGCGACCTTGTGGCGACGGAAAACAACTACGCCGCAAAGGAAAAACGAGCTTCAGCAGAAAAATTGACAATATCGAGCGCGATTATCCGGGCTATGACGAATACCGCTATGACCTTTGACAGTATCGGGCATAACCCCTCATGAATTAGCGTCCCACTCACCGCCCTTTTTTCCAGACCCTACACCCCACAGAGCGCACAGGCAGAAATAAACCGCGTCTTTGCCATGCAGTACACCTTGACGCTGACGGAAGAAATTGAAGTGCGCCACAGGACGGAAACCCGCACAGGAACGCGCACCGTCACCGACCCGGAAACAGGGGAAACCTCTACGGAAACCTACGAATACGAGGTTGAAGTCGCCTACAATTATTACATTCTGAACGTGAAGCTGACGAACAAGCCTGTTTCCGAGATTGCGGAGGAACTTCTAACGCCGGAGCAGCTTGAAATGTACCGCGTCTATCTGGAAACAAGCGGCAACAAGCCGCTGATTTTCGGCGGCGGCTCACCAGACACAGGGGCGTCCGAGGATTTAAGCGGCGTACAGCTTGTGAACGGCACACGCCCCGGCAATACCGCCATTGTAGAGCTTTGCGAAGCGGCAAGCCGGAAACGTGGGCGGGCGCACCTTTTGGAGCTGGTACGGCTTCAACAGCCGCGTGGAATGGTGCGCCTGTTTCGTTTCATGGTGCTACGGACAGGCGGGGCTGTCCGAGCCGCGCTTTGCCGGGTGCCAGTCACAGGGCGTACCCTGGTTCCAGTCACGCGGGCAATGGGGCGCAAGGGGCTATGCGAATATCGCCCCCGGCGACGCTATCTTTTTCGACTGGGACGGGGACGGGAGCGCAGACCATGTAGGGCTTGTCATCGGGACGGACGGGGAGCGCGTCTATACTGTCGAGGGCAATTCCGGCGACGCTTGCAAGATAAAGAGCTACCCCGTTAATTATTCCTGTATCAAAGGATATGGGCTGATGAACTGGAACTGAAAAACAAAACATAACACTGAAAAATCTGAAAGGAGAAATTGATTTATGGCTATGAACAGGATTGAACGTATCGACAAGGAGATTGCAAAGACCCGCGAGAAAAATCACCGAGTACCAGAACAGGCTGCGGGGCTTGAAGCGCAGAAAACCGAAGCGGAAAACCTGCAAATCGTACAGCTAGTGCTCCATGCGGCTTTTCCCGCATGAGCTTTTCCGCTAGCTTTTCCGGCGGCGGTATTCCGGCATGGAAGCCGCGCTGGGCTACCCCGCAGAACCCGCAGACCACGACACCGAAGAAATGGAGGACACCGAGAATGAATAAGAAAAATCCTTAGAACCTGATCAGCACTCTGCGCCGCCCTCATGCTGACGGGCGGCTTTTTCCGTCACCGCCTTTGCACAGACCCCGGAGGGACAGGACGCGACCGACGACAGCGGCGTTGTCTAGCGAGGAACCCGAAAAGGAAGAACCCCTTACCCCGGACGGGAACGCGACCCTGTAGACGATTTTCGGCGGCAACAAGCAGCTTATCACAGTGACGACCAAAAACGGCAATTACTTTTTATATCCTTATCGACCGGGACGACGAGGGCGAGAACACCGTACATTTCTTAATCAAGTGGACGAAGCTGACCTTATGGCACTCATGGAGGACGGAAGCACTGAGGCAGCCCCGCCCGCCGTTTGCAGTTGTACCGAGAAATGCGAAGCCGGGAAAGTGAATGTGAGCTGCCCTGTCTGCAAGGATAATCATGACTGCTTGCAGCGGCAAGGAAGCGGAGCTGAAACCGAGGAACCGCCGGAGCAGCCCAAAGAGAAAGGGCAATGCGGGCGGGCTTGTGCTTTTCCCTTGTCGTGGCACTTCTGGCGGCGGGGCGCACTCTACTACTTTAAGTTTATGAAGCCGAAGCAGAGCGTCAAGGGCGATACCGACCTTGAAGATTTCGACTTTGACGACTACGGCGAGGACGAGCCGGACGACGGGGAGGGCTTGGACGTTCCCGAAGATGAAGAAGCGGAGGACGGGGACGCATGACGCTTTTCACCGAAAACCCGTTAGAAAAAATGATGGTACAAAGACCCACCGGGCGGCGTGACAATGCGCCGCCCGTTCCAAAATCCCCGGCGTGTATGCGCTGCCCTTATAAGGCGCAATCCCCCTGTATCGGCTATTGTCTGAAACAGGCACAGGAGAAGAAGCATACCGCGCCGGAAGGCTGAAAGGAGGATTTTTTTCATGGCACTTAGACTTGTGATTGCAGAAAAGCCGAGCGTGGCGCAGACTATCGCCGCCGCGCTTGGCGTTAAGGGAAAACAGGACGGATATATCGAGGGCGGCGGCTACCTCATTTCATGGTGCGTCGGGCATTTGGTACAGCTTGCGGAAGCTGCCGCCTACGGGGAGCAGTACAGGAAATGGCAGCTTGACAGCTCACCCATTCTGCCGGAGGAATGGCAATACGCCGCTGACCCGGACAAGGGAAAGCAGTTTGCGACCTAAAGCGAGCTTTATGCACCGCGCCGACGTTTCGGAAGTGATAATGCGTGACGCGGGGCGCGAGGGGGAGCTGATTTTCCGCTTTGTCTCACGAAGTGGCGGGCTGCAGAAGCCCATGCGCCGCTTGTGGATTTCTCAATGGAGGACGGGGCAATCAAGGCGGGCTTTGCTTCCTCAAAGACGGGCGGGAATATGACGCGCTTTTTGCGTCTCGCCCTCTGCCGCGCAAAGGCTGACTGGCTTTATCGGCATTAACGCCACCCGGCTTTTCTCATGCCTGTATGGAAAGACCTTGAACGTGGGGCGCGTCCAGACCCCTGACCCTCAAAATGCTCACTGACCGGGACGCGGCTATCTCCCATTTCCAGAAAGAAAAAATACTACCATGTGCGCTTATGTCTATCCGGCGCGGAAGCGGCAAGCGGGAGGATTTCAGACAAGGCAGAAGCCGACGCGCTGAAAGGGGCTTGCGAAGCGGGGAAAGCGGTATGTGTTTCCGTCACCAGAGAGAAAAAGAGCGCAGCCCCGCCGAAGCTCTTTGACCTTACCTCTTTGCAGCGGGAAGCAAAACCGCATTTTTCGGCTACACCGCGAAGCAGACCCTTGACCTGCACAAGCCCTTTTGCGAAAAGCGGTTTTGACTTATCCGAGGACGGACAGCAGCTACCTCACCGACGACATGGGCGGCACCGCAGCGGGCATTATCGCGCTGCTCTGCGAAAAGCTCCCCTTTATGGCGGGCGCAGACTTCACGCCGGATATTGCAAAGGTAACAGACAGTAAAAAAGTATCAGACCACCACGCAATCATTCCCACTATGGAGCTTGCAAAGGCTGACCCGGACGCGCTGCCGGAAAGTGAGAGAAATATCATCACTTTGCGGGGGCGCGTTCAGCTTTGCCACCGCCGAGCCGCATATCTTTGAAGCGGTTACGGCGGTTTTCTCATGCGCTGATACGGAGTTTACGGCGCGGGGAAAGACGGTTCTTTCTGACGGGTGGAAAGAGATTGAACGCAGATACCGGGCGACATTGAAAACAGAAGCCCGACCCGGAGGACGGGGAAATCGAGGGCGTGACGCTGCCGGAGCTTTCCGAGGGACAGGGCTTTTGAAAACCCCGCCGCAAAGGTAACGGAGCATACCACGACCCCGCCGAAGCTCCCCACAGCGAAGCGTCGCTTCTTCTGCGGAGCGAGCTGGAACGGGGATACCGACCTGGACGCGGAACGCCGGGGGCTTGGCACCCCGCCACCCGCGCCGCCGTCATTGAAAAACTGGTAAAGGGCAGCTTTGCGGGAGCGCAAGGGCAAGCAGCTTATCCCCACGCAGAACGGAGCCGCCCTTATATCAGTGCTGCCGGATATGCTGACTTCCCCGCAGCTACCGCAGAATGGGAAAAACAATCTGACGCAGATAGCAAAGGGAGCCGCAGACCCCGGGCGAATTTCTGTCCGGCATTGAAGCTATGGCGCGGGAGCTTTCAGCAGACACACGCCGCCGTACAGGAGGACAAAAAAAGAGCTTGTTCAGAGAGGAAAGCCTCTATCGGCAAATGCCCCTGGTGCGGTTCCCCGTCCATGAGGGGAAGAAAAAGCTACTATTGCAGCAACAGGGAATGTGCCTTTGTGATGTGGAAGAACGACCGCTTTTTTGAGGAACGCAAGACCGCTTTTTCCCCGAAGATTGCCGCCGCGCTCCTTAAATCCGGCAAGGCGAATGTGAAGAAGCTTTATTCCCCGAAAACAGGCAAGACCTACGACGGAACTGTCGTTTTGGCTGACACTGGCGGAAATACGTCAACTACCGTATCGAAGTGTGGAAGAACTAAAAACTGAATAGCAAAGCATAGGAAGCGGGTACCATTTTCCGTAAATCCTCGCTGCGAGCTGCCGCGCCGGACGGGGATTTTGCTTGATTGGGAAGTTTCCCAAACCCTCTTTTGCGGAGGGCTTCACCCTCAACAATTTTCAAAAATCTTTGGCAGAAATGCGGGCGTACCCGTAGTAGACCATGCAGCCAAAAAATGCAGCTTATGACGCTGCCGCAGAGAAAGGAGGTTTTTTTCACTATGGCAAGTTTACGGGACACCGTAAAGGACTATCAAGACGAGCTTAGGGACGGTATCGCATGGGTGGCGTTCTGAAACAGGGGCGTTCATGGAACGCGGAATATTTTCATCTTGATATGGACGATACGCTCTACCCGGAGGACAGGAGCCGGTTAGAGGAAAATCAGCACTCGACCCCGCCGCCGTTATCTTAAACGGCTACTACTGCGGGCATTTAGGCGGGGACATGAGCCTTGACGAGCTGACCGCCGGAGTGCGCTACCACTACGAAAACAGCATGAACGACATTGACGCTTTTATCGGGGCGCATGACGACAGGCTTCCCCCGGAGGTTATCGAGGAAGCGAGGGCAGCCGCCCATGAAGCGGGGCTTCCCTTTTCCGAAAAGCTCCTACCGGGACGGGGCGGATTTTTAACCCCTATGTATTTGACGGGAGCATGAGCATTGAAGATTTTTGAGCTATGCACCGCATGATTGAAAAAAAGAAAGGAGCGAACAAATGGCAGAACTGATTTTAAGCGGCTATCTTTCCAATCTTGAAAGTACACCGAGGGCAGACCCGCGGGCGAATGGGTGACGTTCCCCACGACTGCCGAACATCTGAAAGAAGTCTTTGACCGTATCGGGATTGACTTCAAGCACTATGAGGAATGGCATTTCACAGAATTTCAATCCACTATCCCCGGCTTGACGGAACATTTAAGCGAGTATTCCCACCCCGACGAGCTGAACTATTTAGGGAAGCTTTTGAAATGCAGTTTGACGACGACAGGGAAAAATTCATTGCAGCCATTGAATACGGCGACCATGCCGACAGCTTACAGGACATTATCAACCTTGCACAAAAACCTGACTCGTTACTGGATTTATCCGTCCGTCCACAATGAAGAAGAATACGGGCATTATCTGGTTGATGAACCGGAAGAACCGGAGCCATCCGACGAAGTGAAACGGTATTTCGATAGGAGGAATACGGGCGCGACGCTTCCATTAACGACGACGGTATGTTTACCGAAAAGGGCTATATCTACAACAACCGCAACACCTTTACAGAATGAGTACGACGGGCGCGACGTTCCATCAGGAATACAGGGTAACGCCGCAGCCCCCTGCAGCCGGAAAGACCCGACCCGTCAAAGGTAGAAATGGACGCAGCCGCGCCGGGGCAGAGAATGACACCGACCGCAGAGCAGCCACAGGAGCCGCGTCCGGTTATCCTTATCGTGCTGACTGAGCGAGAAGCCCGCCGAAAAAGCTCAAAGAGATTACCGACCGTCTGGAACAGGGCATTGCGGAACTCTTTGACAGCGAGCGTTACCGGAATATCTGAAAAGTCATGTCACTCCATAATTACAGCTTCAACAATACGCTGCTTATCGCCATGCAGAAGCCGGACGCTTCCTTTGTGGCGGGCTTTTTCCGCTTGGAAGAATACTCGGGCGTAACGTGATGAAAGGGCAAAGGGAATCAAATCATTGCCCCGTCGCCGTTCAAAAATCAGACAGGAAGTGGAGAAGATAGACCCACACACGCAGAAGCCTCATAATCGGCAAGGACGGGAAGCCCGTCACTGAGGAAAAGGGAAGTCAAGATACCCGCTCACAAGGTGGTATCTGTCTTTGACGTTTCCAGACCGAGGGAAAGGAGCTGCCGGACATTGCGGTGGACGAGCTGACGGGCGACGCTGACCGCTACAAGGATTTTTTTCGCAGCCCTTGAAAAAGACTTCTCCCGTTCCCTATCGCCTTGAGAATATCGGGGCGGCTCTCATGGCTACTACCACTTGGAGGACAAGCGTATTGCTATCAACGAGGGCATGAGCGAATTGCAGACCTTAAAGACCGCCATTCACGAAATCGCCCATGCGAAGCTGCACGACATTGACCTCAACGCACCAAAGGACGAGCAGCCCTGCGTTGACCGCCGCACCCGCGAAGTCGAAGCGGGAAAGCGTCGCCTATACCGTCTGCCAACATTACGGGCTTGACACGTCGGACTCACTCTTTTCGGCTATGTCGCCGGGTGGAGCAGCGGGCGGGAGCTTTCCGAGCTGAAAAGTTCCCTTGAAACAATCCGCAGCGCAGCCGCCGAGATTATCAATTCCATAGACGAGAACTTAGCGGAGCTGCAAAAGGCACAGGACAAGGAGCAGACCGCCGGACAGGAGCAGACCACCAGAGAGGGACAGGAAGCCGCACTGCAGCCGGAAGCCCCGGCAAAGGCAGATACAGCCGGGAAAGAGCAGCTGGAAGCAGCCGCACCGGGAAAAATCTGACGCACAGGAAAAAGGCGGGCGCAGCCCCGAAAGAAGCTTTTTACCCCGGAAACGATTTACAGAGTGCGCCGGAACCCTCACAGCGACAGCCGGGAAAAACAGCCACCTTTGCAAGCCTATGGACACAGGAGAACGGGCGGGCGAAAATGGGCGACGTGCTTTTATACGGGAACGCCGGAGAAATGCCGCGAGCTTATGGGGGCAGCTCAAAGGCGGCGAGCTGACTGAGGGCGACGTAAAGCAGCTTTTACGCAAAGGGCACAGGAAACGGCGCAGACCGCCGGACAGGACAAGGACACCTTTTTCCATTTACCAGATAAAGGGCGGGGACGAAACAAGGGACTTCGCTTTGAGTTTTTAGCGACCGCCTGCAGGCGGCGGGGGAATGGTTGACAGGGCGAACTATGAGTTTGTTCATACCGCGCCCCTTGCGCCGGAAACTTCCCTTGAAGATATTTACACCCGTTTCAATATCGACCACCCCAAAGACTTTAAGGGACACAGCCTTTCCGTTTCGGACGTGGTAGTGCTTCATCAGAACGGACAGGACGCGGCGCATTTCGCTGACTAGCGTAGGCTTCCCGGCAAGTGCCGGAGTTTTTACAGGAGCAGAAGCAGCTTACCCCGGACGACTTGGAAACGGGCGAAACTATCAAGACACCGAGGGGGACTCTTCCATGTAACCGCCATGAGCCGGGAGCAGATAGAAACCGCCGGATATGGCTTTCACCACCAGTCGGACGACGGAAAGTATCTGATTATGGGGAACGGGACGCGGGCGTTTGCCGTTGCCGCAGAGCAGCCGGAAAAGGAAAACCCGTTGAAGTACGTCGAGGACACCGTAGAGCAGAACGACAACAGCTTTGACGGTATCATCAACAACACCCTACCGTTGACGAACTGGAAGCAAAGGTTAAGGGAGAAACACTTTCTTGTTGACCTGGCTAACGCGGTCAAAGCCGACAGGAGCGCGGCAAGGAAGCGAAGCTGGAAAAAGAAGCCTCTATCCGGGCGCAGCTTAGGCTGACAAGGAAAAAGGCGCAGAAGAAAAACGCAAAGCAGAAATCACAGGATTTGGAAAGGAGCTGACCCATGCCGGAACAGAGTAAATTTGAGGACGTGGATTTGTTCGCTTCCCTCAATGCGGTTATGAAGCAGAACACAGGCTTTTACCAGAGCGACTTGGAGATTGACAAGGAGATTATCGCAAAGGCGGCGGCAAGCCCCCGCAAGGAGGACAAGACCCTTTTGTGGTTCTGCTGCCCGTCCGGGACGCATTGCTTTTAGGAGCGCGACGTTTTCTCAAAGACACCGCGCCCCACAACACATGGCGTTTCTACATGGAGCAGACGAGCGACCGCGTCCTCGCTTTATGCAATCGAGCTGACGGGAACGGAGCGCGGGAAAATCAAGGGCAATCCCGTACGAACTGGACTACGCTAAACACTATGAGCGCGTCAAGGAAAAAGGAGCCGCCCGCCGATACGGTGAAGCTGATTTATGAGCATGGGGAACGGGAGATACCCGCTGGACAGTTTTTTTCAACGGCAATCCCGATTATGAGCTTGGGAAGTTTGAACGCTTTTGAAGCCGTACCAAACGACCCGGACGCGCTGCAATCGCTTTTACAGGAAGAACGGCGCAGCCGGGAGCAGCCTCCACAGGGGGATTTCATGGCGCATATCGCCGCATTGCGGACGGGCTGATTGAAACGGAAGCGCGACGCATCATGTGGGAAATGAAGCGGCACTATGAGCCGAACAGCCCCAACAAGACCCATTTCATGGTGGAGCTTTCCCGGCGTTCATGCAGCTTGCAGCCACTAAAGGACACTGACCGCCTTTTCTCCATGCTGCCTTACAAGACCCTTTCCTTTTCCAAAAATCGAGGGCAGACATGGGACGTATGCGCTGATTGGCAAGGGGGGAGAACCGGGGACAGGAGATAAGGAAGCCCCGCCCTCTGTCCGGGCGCAGCTTAAAAACAGACAGGCAAAGACCGCCCCTGAAAAAGGCGGCGGCGAAAAACAAAAATCACGATTTGAGTGTGAACATGACAAAACTGACCGTAGAGGAAACAAACCTTTTTGAGCATTTACAAGACCGGGAGCCGACAGGGGCTTATCGTCGCCATGAACGCCGCGCTGCCCTTTATGGACGGGGAATGCGGGCTTTGCCGCCCGTACCCTTTTGCCAAAGTGGAGCGCATGGGCGAAGCGGAGTTTGCGGAGCTTCCCATTTACGCCGCTGATGAAGCATGAGCGAGATTGCGGCTGACGCCGCCCCAGAGCCGGAAAGTAAATGCGCTTTGTGCGCCGGACGTGCTGCAACTGCGATAACGGGAACTGTATCTTACTGGACGACGGGGACGAGTGCGTATGTCCGCAGCTTATTTCCTATTCGCTTCTCTGCAAGTGGTTCCGGGTTGCGGTGCTTCCCGCCGACAAGTTGCTCTCATGCGGAGCTTTACCAGACCGGGGACAGGAAGAAGTGTACCGAGTGCGGCGCGTTCTTTGCGTCAAGCTCCAACAGCGTCAAATACCGCCCCGACTGCCGGAAGCGTATCACCCGCAGACAAGCCGCCGAGCGCATGAGGAAAAAGACGCGCCCCTGTTACGCAGTAGGCGCGGAAAAATCCCTTTGATTTACAGGGCTTTCCGGGCGTGAAAATCAGATAGGCGGTACTTTATACCTTTACCCCGAAAAATGGCGTTCTACTGCGTAACATCTCACAAAAAGCACCCATAAAAGACAGGGCGCGGAAGTCATATACCGGCTTTCCGCGCCCTGTTCTTTTTGCCCTTATCCGCGCTCTGTTCCCTTTTCCCGTTCCGGCTGCCTGTCTGCCTGTAAAATGCCGTCAATGTTCTGCTTGATTATATCGTATTCCCGGACTTTCTTTTTTTCAGCTTCCCATAGTCGGCGTAAAGGGCTTCTTTTCTGCGCTTGAGGGGCTTCATATTCCGATTGCAGCGCGGCGAGGTTCGGGAGCTTCGCAATGCCCGACGCTTTCAGCGACCTTGCGGCGGCTTCATGTAGGATAATCGCTCGTTCCCTGTCCGGCGCGGTACTTCTCCCTGTTCCTTGCCTTGCGGTATGCGTCATAGACGGGCTTTTGTCTTTTGGTAGGTGGAAACATTCTTGATAAGCACCGCCATGTCCGCAAGCCGCTTTTTCCGCGTTCTTCAATGCGTTCGCCGCCCGTCCGCTTTCCGCTGCCATTTCCTCAATCCGGCTGACTAAATCCGCGTACTGTTCAATCTTGTGTTCCGTCAAGAAATTCATGGTCTTTTGCCGCCTGTTTCAGATTGTGGATTTTCGCCCATTGTTCGTAGCCCTTACTCTGCGCCGCCTTGATACTGTTCTCAATGTCGATAAGCAGCGAAACGCCGCGCTGCTCTCCGGGGCTTTTCGCCGCCTTTTGCCCGTCTGCCCGCTATCCGTTCCCTTATGGCTTCCTCTGTATAGTCTGCGCCGAGGGTTTTTAGGCGGGTGAAGCGTTCCTGTCCGGGGCGCGGCATGATACATATTTCCCCGGCTTTATCTCATAGCCCGCCGCCTGTAACCGCTGCAACAATTCCTCAAAAACTGGAAACTTGGGGATAGCGCGTCAACGGCAATCTTTAGCTTGCCTTTCCAACTTGTACCCGTCTTTTTCCGCTTGATATTCCGCATAGCTTTTTCCCTTGCTTCCTTGCCGGGGACGACGACGGACAAGCTCATTCTCCCGGCACAGCTTGTCGCTCATGTTCCGTATGCCGTAATAGCTCCTTTTTGTTGGAATTGTACTTGTGGTGGTCTCACAAAATTCACCGCGCAGAAAAATAATGTGGTTATGGATATGCCCTTTATCAATGTGCGTCGTCACAACATATTCATGCTGCCCTTTGTCACCGCGTCGGCAAGCTGTTTTCCGATTTCATGGGCTTTCATAGTCTACCTCTCCCGGCGCAAAGGACTGTATCAAGTGAAAGGCTAAATTGTTGCCCTTATCCAGTGCTTGCGAGAGGGTATAGCCGAACTCAATATCTGCCGTTTCATAGGAGCAGCCGAAAGAGGATATGAGCATTTTTCCCGTCCGTTTTGTCCGGTTTTCGATATAGTCAAGGGCTTTTGCTTAGGGTGCTTTTAACAGGCTTAATCTTTGTAACCGCCATATCTCCGCAAGCTCCCCTTTATTTCCTCATGTCCTCTTGAGAGCGTTCCCCGTCGCGTTCACGCGGCGGGCTATCTGGTTGACGTTGACACCGATTTTCTGTATCTCTGCGGTCATTGCCTTTATATCGGCGTGGTCTATCTGAATGATATACCCGTCAATGGCAATCTTCCGCAGATATGCCGCCATGTTCCGGGTGGGAACGAGCTTCATTTTTTCCAGTATTAAATCCCGTTCCGCTTCCGTCACTCTGAATTTGATTTGCACCGTCCTTTTTCCGTCCGTCCATTGCTTCGCTCCTTTCCTTTCCGTTCCGAGGGTTTGGGACACTTCCCAACGCTACTTTTCAACCGACGCTGCAGCGCGGAGGGGGAAAAATACGGAAGTGGGTACCCGCTTCCTATGCTTGCTATGAATATTTTTATCCCTTATGCCCTTATGCCTTACTACGGAGCTATGCCCGGTTTTGCCAAACTTACGCAAAAGAAAAACGCTGCAATCCTCAAAAAAGATTACAACGCTTTCTATACCCTGTTCACTTGTGACGGACACCTCTTATCTGCCCTCTGTTTCGACTTCCGCTATCTCCTTTGCCGTTGCGCTCACAATCCGTATGCCCTTATCGCTCATACCGTCAAGGAGCGCGTCGTCGCCGCCGCTGCGTGTTCTTTTTCCGGCGGCGTTTCCAAAAAGGAACTGGTCTACGGATATATTGTAGCGGAGCATAAGCTCAAAGAAAATCTGTAAACTTGGGTGCCGCCCTTGTTCTCAATGTTCGCAAGGTAGCGCGGCGAGATAAACATTTCGTCGCTCACTTTCTGCGGCTCTCCTTGCGCCCTGTCCGCGCCGCCTTTTATCGCCGCCCCAAAAAGCCTTGAAGTCGTATTTTGGTACTGGTCTTTTTGCCATAATTATTCACTCTATTACATTTTACTGTTCACCTTTCTTCTTGGATATGTCTCACACTGTTCTATTAGTTAGCCAAAAATAATTCATATGTATATGTTGACAACCATCCGCTTTTTGTATAGTATTATTAAAAGGGGAAATGTTTATGTTACATAGCATGCGTATTCGATAAGCATTGAAATCAAAAAAAGATTTTTTTCCCATTTTCAATATGGGCTTTTTTTGTCATGCTTATTTTGTAGTATGCTATACAACAAAACTAACGATGTATAGACATAGTATAAAAAAACTATGCCTTAATTTTTGTTGTAGTGTTATATGAGAAATGCAGGTCAATGCTCATGTTGAGAATTGACCTGTATTTTTGCGCAAAAGGAGAAATATTATGCTTGAAAAATATTGGATAAAAATGTCCAATTTGTAACGGAAAGACGAGGGTTCAAGTATTTTATAATACGGTATTAAGAAATTTTTCCTCTTTTCTGCCCTAAATGTAAATTAACACATATCGTTGATGTTGAAAAATTAGAAAATCATAATCAAAAACTCTGAAAAACAAACTTTTTAATTTTTGAAAAGGAAGGATATTAAATGAAACACTTACCTAAAAAGTACACCTCACGGAAATATTGAATGACCCATACGGATTTACTTACAAAGAAATGTCGGAAGTAATTGGAGAGGATAAAGCAAGAGCCTTATATACGGAATTATATAAACAGCCATTTCACAAAAAATCTATCAATATCAACAAAAAAAGTCTATAAAAAGTAGCGATACTGAAAAGTATGTTTATGAATTGAAAGACAACAGGTATATCGAAACGGTTTTTATTAAACGGCGAGATGGTGGGACTGTTTGCGTAAGTACGCAAGTTGGTTGTTCTGTTGGCTGTATTTTTTGTGAGTCCGGACGCAATGGTTTTGTTCGTAATCTCAACACCGTCTGAAATTGTGCAGCAGGTCATATTGATACGTCAAAAAGTAAATCGTATCGTTTTTATGGGAATGGGAGAACCTTTATTCAATTACGACAACTTGATTGCAGCAATCCATATTCTTCGAGATAGAAATGGACTTAACTTTCCAACCGACGGCATTACCGTATCAACAGTTGGTCCAGTTAATCAATTAAAAAAATTGCGCGAAGAACATCTAAAAATTCAGTTGACAATATCTTTACATGCAGCAACACAGGCTGCGAGAAAACTGTATCATTCCTCATATGCACATGTACGCTATTGAAGATGTTGTTAAGCAAGCATTGTCCTATTCACAAAGGCATAATCGAAAAGTGGTATTTGCGTATTTACTTTTTACCAGGTATAAAATGACCGTTCCTCAGATATAAGGCAACTTGCAAAAATGGTTTAAGGGCAAAATAAAGTATGATTAACGTGCTGCAATACAACCCGACGAGTAATTCAAAAATTAGAGCACCACAAAAACAAGAAATGGTTGCGTTCAAACATCAATTAGAGCAAACAGGACTTGAAGTTACCATGAGAGTTTCTCATGGTAGAGAGATTAAAGCAGCTATGGACAATTAGCTAATACATATAATAAAGCCAAAAAAACAACAAAAAAATAATTTAATTAAAAGAGCCAGACGCATAGACGCAGAGCCGATAATATGCAGTTTGAAATACTGCTGTTATCGGCTTTTTTGATTTTAATTTGTGCCCCCAATAACCATATTGGAGCAAAATCAGAACTGTTGCTTGTCGTTCTTGATTTCCGCAGCAGCTTTGAAAAATCAAAGCCGCCGTTTTCTTTTTATTTTCTGATGAAATGACGCGGTATCACTGTTAAAAGCGGCGGCTAAAGGAGGTAGCCGCCATGAAGCACATACCCTATCGACAAAATCCGACGGTCATTGACTTATCAAAAAAAGCCCGACCACCGTCGGGAACCTCTCCACCCTTGAATATGAACTGTCTAATCATCTAAATACTACTTACATACCTATACGCCTGTCCGGGCTTTTCGGACAGGCGTATTTTGCTGCTCAAAAAATTTTTTGAAAAAAATCCGAAAATCTTCGGCGTTTTTTTCAAAAGGCAGTATTGCCCCGTGAAAAGGGGGAAGCACCACCAACTTTCCAACGAGAAAGGGGGTGAGAATGTGGAACCTAATCGCAGGGAGTTTATAAAACAGTGCGCTTTCCAGAAGTTTTTGCAATACGGTACTGCACAATGAAGCGTGTGACGCTCACAAAGAGCTGCACAGGCATAAGGCAAAAGGGAGATTACCTTTTTCCGACTTGACCTTAGAAGAAGCGCGGCAGCTTCATACCTTTGATGAATATTTCAAAGGGGAAACCGCCTTTGAAAGAGCTGGAAGAAAAATCACGCCGAAGCTGCTTCTTGAAGCAATCCGTACTTTGCCGGAAGAAAAGCGCAAAGCCGTACTCCTGTACTATTTCGAGGGAATGAACGACACCGAGATTGCGGAGCTGTTCGATACGTCGAGAAGCACGATACAGTACAGGCGGACAAGCTCTTTTGAGCTACTAAAAAATATCTGGAGGAAAATGCTGATGAATGGGACGAATGGTAACGAACCCGGCTACCCGGAAAAAGCCCTTGTTCCCTATCCTGTCATTTTGGCAGCGACAAAGGGCGACCCGGACGCTATGAAGATTGTCTTGCAGCATTTCAGCGGCTACATAGCCCGCCTCTCCATGCGGAAGCTGTACGACGAGCGCGGGAACGTCTATTTTGGCGTAGACCACGACATTCGGGAACGGCTGCAAGCAAAACTGATGATGGCTGTCCTCACCTTTAAGGCAGAGGAATAAACCGCAGCGGCGGCGGGACGCTTTCTCTCCCCTTTTCCGTTCCGCTGCTGACGCGGCAGCAAAGCCATTCTGAACCTTGACAAAGAAAGCGGCGCAAGATAACGGCGGCGCAGCATAGGGCAAATCGGATACGTTCCTTTTGCGCCGAGCCATACGGCGGGTGCGCCATGACGCTATCCGGGTGAGGTTATCCCCACCCGGACAGCCGAGCGACCAACACCGCGCCGGAAAGCAGTGTAGCGGTTTGCGGGCGACGACACGCAAAATATACAATGATACTTCCTTACAGCCACAGTCCGAGCGTTAAGAGCGTCGCAGGCAATGGGTAGGGCTGCATGAGAACCATGCCGGGGTGCAATTCCCATGAGGTTATGCTAATAACCGTCCGATTAAAGCTCTCTTTCTACTTTTTGAAACTATTGTACTCTATTGAAAGGGGGACATTTTAATGAATATTACTGATGTGCCTATCTGGGAGAAGTACACGCTCACCATTGAGGAAGCGTCAAAATATTTCCGTATCGGGGAAAACAAGCTGCGTAAATTAGCGGAAGAAAACCCGGCTGCCGGGTGGGTGATTATGAACGGCAACCGTATTCAAATCAAGCGAAAACAGTTTGAAAAATTCATTGACACTTTGGAAGTTATATAGTGAAATCGAGCCTTGAATGTGGTATAATAGATACAAGCATATCAAGGCTCTTTCCGTCATGGAAAGGAGCATGACGAACAATGTCGGAGAAAAGACGAGATAACAGGAACCGCATTTTACGCACAGGAGAGAGCCAGAGAAAAGACGGAAGATATGCTTACAAATATATAGATACCTTTGGGAACCCGCAATTTGTTTACGCTTGAAGTTAGTACCTACCGACAAGACCCCGGCGGGAAAAACGTGAAGATATTTCGCTTCGGGAAAAGGAAAAAGAGATACAGAAAGACCTTGACGACGGGATTGACACGTTGGGAAAGAAAATGACTGTCTGCCAACTCTACGCAAAGCAGATAAGGCACCGGGCAAATGTACGGCATGGCACAAAACAGGGGCGCAAGCAGCTTATGAGGATTTTGGAAGAAGATAGTCTTGGAGCTTGCAGCATTGAGAGCGTGAAGCTGTCCGACGCGAAAGAATGGGCTTTACGCATGAAAGATAAGGGCTATTCATTCAAGACAATCAACAATCACAAGCGTTCTCTGAAAGCTGCCTTTTACACAGCCATACAGGACGATTGCATTAGGAAAAATCCCTTTGACTTCCAGTTGAACACCGTTTTAGAAGATAACACCGAACCAAAGGTACCTCTATCCCCAACACAGGAAGCGTCTTTCCTGTCCTTTGTGCAGAGTGATAAAGTCTATCGAAGTATTACGACGAGATTATCATACTGTTAGGAACAGGGCTTCGCATTTCTGAACTCTGCGGACTGACTGAAAGCGATATTGACTTTGAGCATAAGCTAATCAACGTAGACCACCAGCTTTTGAAAGTATCGGGAGTTGGGTATCATGTTGAAACGCCAAAGACAAAAAGCGGTATCAGACAAATTCCAATGAGTACCAAAGTCTATGAAGCGTTCAAGCGTGAACTGAATGACAGGGGACGGGCAGACAATTTTATTGTCGGCGGTTACAGCAGATTTTTATTCCTTAACCGGAACGGGCTACCGAAAGTAGCAGTCAACTTTGAAACCATGTTCCGGGGGCTTGTGAAGAAGTACAACAAAAGCCATGAGGAAGCCTTACCGAAAGTGACAACGCCCCATACCCTACGCCATACGTTCTGTACCAATTTAGCAAACGCCGGAATGAACCCGAAAGCATTGCAGTATATCATGGGACATTCCAACATCAACATGACGCTGAACTATTACGCCCATGCTACCTCTGATAGTGCAATGGCAGAAATGGAACGGCTGATTGCTTAGTAGTAGATAGAGGTTTTACTACTTGATTTACTACTTTTGGACGCGAAAACATGAGGGGAAATGAGAATATATAAGAGCTTCTTCCGATTTGAAAAATGCCGGAAAGCCTGTAAATACAGGCTATACCGGCTTATGAGAACTTATAAAGAGATAGTCAAAAACTATATTTTGATTTAGTAGTAATTATTTAGGGAAATAGTAGATAAGAAATCGGTAGATTTCTATAGCGTGATTTGGAGATGAATTAGCCATAATGCAATTTAGAAATAAAAGTTTACATGAAAGTATTTTTAAATTATCCCGAGGGATTGTACTGGGGAAATGGCATCTGCTACAATGGAGCTATTCGAAAGAAAATCCCTAATATGATAGACATTATAAAACTATAGATAACATAAGAATATAGCTCATCATAAGAACTTGGTACTGTTTGAAAAAGAGAGTACAGGATAAGAGAAAGGATTTGCAGATGGTTTCACTTTTTGAAGATAGAGCAGAGGCGAAGAAAAGATTGCAGGGAAAAAAGTCCAAAGCCTCGAGGAAATTGAGCAAGGACTAGATTGCGAAGTCGGACGAAGAGATTCAGCTTAGACTTTTGCAGTTACCGTACTTTCTTTCTGCAGAAAGTATTTTTCACTTATGTCAGTATGGAAAGAGAACCCTGCACAAAAGAAATCATAGATACCGCCTTTGCTATGGGGAAAAAAGTATATGTACCGCGCTGCCTACCCGGAAAAGAGAAGATTATGGAGGCTGTGGAAATCTTCTCTTGGGACGACCTTCAGCCCGGAACTTTGGGGATATTGGAACCGAGAAAAGAGATAGAGGGAGCGAAGGTACAAGTGTTTTCCTTAATGATTATCCCTTGCGTTTCTGCGGATAGAAGAGGAGGGAGGCTGGGACACGGTGCGGGCTACTATGATCGTTTTTTAGAGAAAAATGCAGGAAGCAAACTCTGCCTATGCTACGCTTCTTTGCTTTCCGAAAAGATTCCGATGGAGAAGCAAGACATATTTATGGATTATGTTCTTACAGAAGAAGAAATGATTCCCTGCAGAAGATAATCTTAAAGAAGTTCCTCCATATCTCTCGGAAGAGGAATTTCAAATTGCATCTTTTCACCGCTTTCCGGATGAAGGAACTCGATGGAGCTCGAATGGAGCGCCTGTCTTTTCATGTAAGGCGTGTAAGCGTTCCCGCCATATAAACGGTCTCCCAGTAAAGGGCAGCCGATATAGGAAAGGTGCACCTGAATCTGATGTGTCCTTCCGGTCTCTAAGCGGAGCTTTTATACGGGAGAAGTCCTTTTAGGGAAAAATATTCTACGGATAGAATATTCGTTACCGCTTCCCTGTCCGTTTTGAAAAATGTACCTCCCTAGCATGTATTCATTTTTCCACCCTTTGAATCGGCGCGGAAATACGAAGAATATCCCCTGTTTTTTTCCAGTCCGGGAAGTGTTTTGAGGACGTGGGGAGAGAGTCAGGGATCCTGAGATTTCCGGAATTCTTTTGCATTCTCTTTGGAAACAGAAGATGGGGAAGTGGTGTTTTCAAAAGCTAAGGCTGGATTTCCGTGACAAAATGCGGTATAGCATCTCTCGATTCTTCCTGCACGCATATCCTGATTTAAGAGGGAGCCGGAAAATTTATTCTTTCCTAAAAGGAGGAGACCGCTCGTGTCCAGATCCAGTGCAGTGAATCATGCGGCAAACAAAAAGGCTGAATTCCTTTTATTTCTTTATAGTAGTAGGAAGTGGCTCCTGCCAGTGTTCCCTTCATAGTGTCCGGGAGAGGGGTGCGAAGGAATTCCTGCAGGCTTGTTCAAAAAGCAGAATATCTTCATCCTCGTAAACGATATCTAAAGGAAGAGAATAGGGTGCAGCAGGTCCTCCGCTTCCATTTCCAAAAAGGAAATACTTAAAAGATCTCCTTCTGTAAGGGAATCGATGCTAAAAGCCCATTGCCCATTTTTCTCTATCCCGTAGTGCGTTACCCCATTTTCTACATACTTCACTTTTTAAGCCGGAAATCATTCCTCGGGTATAGCGTTTCCTATGTAAAAAGCTTCTATGGTCAAGCTATGGAAGCTTTTGGTAATCTTGTAGTTTAGTTTTCGGATATTCTGCTTCATTAGAACGCGAAGGTATCCTTTTAAAGGAAGCCAAAGCTCATCCTTCTCGGAAAGAATCAGAGGGCTTCGTCTTCCATGTGGTAGCCGTCCTTATGTGCATTTCCCGATACTCACCATTTAACTCCAGCTACTGATTCCAATAGAGGGATCATTCCGAGCAAGACCGCCCTCGTCACCGGGATGATAAAAATCCGTTACCTTATACGCGAACTCCGCAAAATCGGAAAGTACAAGGAAGCCGTGTGCAAAGCCCTCCGGAATATAGAACATTTTTTTATTCTCTTCGGTCAGGATGATGCCGAAGTGCTTTCCATAGCTGGGGCTGGACTTTCGCAAATCTACTGCAACATCATAAACTCGTCCTTTCAGCACACGAACCAGTTTTCCCTGAGGGAATTCTTTTTGAAAATGCAGTCCTCGCAAAACTCCTTTTTGAGACATACTTTGATTGTCCTGTACAAAAGTGAGATCAAGCCCTGCTTCTTTGAAATCTCTTTCGTTATAGCTTTCCATAAAATACCCTCTGCTGTCCTTATGTACGGTAGGGGTAATGATGCATAAACCTTCGATATCGGTTTTTTCAACATGAATCTGTCCCATAACTGACCCTTTCTGAAGCTTTCTTTTTTTAACCAGCTCATAGCATACCATAAAGAAAAAGAATGAGAATTTTTCGAAAAATTGCTTGACAAAAATAAAAAGTCTTTATTATATTATTCAATGTTGATAGTGATTATCAATTTTGTTTTATTCAACTAACTAAGAATAAAAGCAAAGGAAAGAAGAAAGGGAAAGCCAATGAACTATTCCAGACAGCGAGCAGAAGTCTTGGATCAGATTCGTGGACATAAGGATCATCCCACGGCTGACACGATTTTTGCCGAACTAAGAACGAAGGATCCCAGCATCAGCTTGGCAACGGTATACCGGAACTTAAAGCTTCTTTCGGATTTAGGAGAAATCCGAAGACTCAGCTTTGTTTCCGGAGCGGATCGTTTTGACCCCACTGTAAAAGCACATTATCATTTTATATGTGAGAAGTGCGGCAAGGTTTACGATGTACCGATGAAGGCTGCGGAAGTCTTGGATACGGATGTTCTGGACTCCGAAGTGGAGATGTACATTCCGGGAGTAATTACAAGTCATGACTTGGTTTTCCATGGAATATGTGATGAGTGTGGAGCTGTGGAGGGTTCGGCGCTCGGAGCAAAGGTATAAGGAAGTGTCATTGTCAGGAATGCACGCTTCGAGTTGAGCAAATATTACTGCACAGGGCAGTGATGTTAAGTTGAGTGAGCCGGTAAGGCGGAAAAGGAGAAAAGGTTATGAAGACATGGGTTTGTTCAGTTTGTGGTTATGTTTATGAGGGTGCACAGGCTCCCGAGCAGTGTCCGGTATGTAAGGCAAGCTCCGACAAGTTCGTTGAGCAGAGCGGGGAGCTTACATGGGCTGCTGAGCACGTAATCGGTGTAGCTAAGGACGTTCCGGAAGATATCAAGAAGGACTTAAGAGCGAACTTCGAAGGAGAGTGCTGTGAGGTTGGTATGTACCTTGCTATGAGTAGAGCAGCTTACAGAGAGGGATATCCTGAGGTTGGTGACTATTACAGACAGGCTGCATTTGAAGAGGCAGATCATGCATCTCGTTTCGCAGAGCTTTTAGGAGAGGTTGTTTCCGCATCTACTAAGGAGAACTTAGAGGCTCGTGTTAAGGCTGAGAACGGTGCAACTGCAGGTAAGGTTGACCTTGCTAAGAGAGCGAAGGCACTTGACTTAGACGCTATCCATGACACTGTGCACGAGATGGCTAGAGATGAGGCTAGACACGGTAAGGCTTTCTACGGTCTCTTTAAAGAGATACTTTAACAATATAAAATCAATATATCTATAGATTGATTTTATATTTACTGTCAATTAGACTAATACAGTCAACATCGTGGTTGAGCTGAAAGGAAATAGAGGAAGAAGCTTCCTCTATTTCTGTTTCTCGATGAGTGTTGTTTGCTTTTTGCAACATTTCATTTTTCACTTCTGCTATGAAAAACAGTGAGCACAGTTTGTAGAGGAGGGATTGTTTTATGGCAAACTACAAGGGTACGGAAACAGAGAAAAACTTATGGGCGGCATTTGCCGAGAGTCTCAGGCAAGAAATAAGTATACTTATTATGCTTCTCAGGCAAAGAAGGACGGATATCAGCAGATTGCGGCTATCTTGGAAGAGACAGCGGCAAACGAAGAGTATCATGGAAAGATGTGGTTTAAGAGCTTGCCGGACTTGGCGGCGGAATCGGAGATACAGCAGCAAACTTAAAGGCTGCATCTGAGGGCGAGCACTATGAGTGGACCGAGATGTATAAGAACTTTGCAGAAGTGGCGGAGAAAGAGGGATTTAAGGAGCTTGCCGCAAAGTTCCGTCTGGTAGGAGCGGTAGAGAAAGAGCATGATGCTCGTTTCGAGGAGCTCTTACAGGGGATTTTAGATAATACCACCTTCAAAGAGGATAAGCCGACACTTTGGCACTGTAGAAACTGCGGCTTTATCTATGAGGGAGAGGAAGCACCGGAGCTTTGCCCCTGCTGTAACCACCCGAAGGCTTATTTCGAGAGAAAGGCTGATAACTACTAAAGAGCACGGGCCTTCCGCTTTTGGAACTGCGTGGAGTTTCATAACGATCAGGATGCACAAAGCGTGCAGGATTGCAGTATTGAAAAGAAGGGGGCTGTAAAAAATTATAATAATATAGAGATTCTTTGCATATAGGGTCTGAATGCGGGGTAGTCTGAGCCCGTCGGTACTTGCGAAAAACAAGAGAAACGCAGTTTTTCGCTTAGTATCCGTTACGTGGCGAAGCTAGCGAGAGCGTGCCCCAAGTTCAGACCTATATTGCTTAGAAAATTATTATAATTTTTTTACAGCTCCTTTTACTTTTTCTAATTTTTCAAAGAAAGACTGTGTTTATAGAATTTGTTTTATTTCCATAATACGACTTCCTTCGGAAAAATAAGAAAGCTTTTATACTTCTAGAATTGACGGAAAGCACAGTTTGGGATAGACTTTTTATAAGTGTTTTTAAAGGAATGCTTTGGTTGCTTTTATTTCCCGGAATGGAAAAGAGGATATAGATGAAGAAACCGACAGTTTTATTGATTCTTGACGGCTATGGAGAGAAAAGAGAAAGAGGGCAATGCGATTGCCCTTGCCAAGACTCCCGTCATGGACAGACTGAAGAAGGAATTTCCCTATGTGGAGGGACAGGTACTCCGGTCTATTCGTAGGGCTCCTGACGGACAAATGGGGAACTCTGAAGTAGGGCACATGAATATGGGCGCCGGGAAGAATCGTTTATCAGGAATTAACCCTGAATCACAAAGTCTATTCAGGATGGTGATTTTTTTGAAAATAAAAGCTTTTAAAGGCTGCGGTAGAGCATTGTAAGAAAGAGGATTCCGCCCCTGCACTTTATGGGCTTGGTTTCCAGCGGCGGAGTACACTCATATTGAGCACATCTACGGACTTTTTGGAGCTTGCCAAGAGAGCAGGCTTAAAGAAGGTTTATCTTCATGCCTTTTTAGACGGTGGGATACGCCTCCCGATTCCGGAAAAATCTTTCCTTCTCGCTGTAGAAAAAGAAGATGCAGGAGCTTGGTGTAGGGAGATTGCGACGATTTCCGGAAGATATTATGCCATGGATAGAGACAAGAATTATGACAGAGTGGAAAAGGCGTATCGCGCTATGGTGGACGGCACGGGAGAAAAGGCTTCTTCCGTAGAAGAAGCGATTGATGCTTCTTATGCGAAGAAGGTATATGATGAATTTGTACTTCCGACGGTGATTGAAAAAGATGGAGCTGTGCATACCGTTTCTGACGGTGATGCAATGATTTTCTTTAACTTCCGCCCGGATAGAGCAAGAGAAATCTGCCATGCTTTCTGTGATGATGATTTCAGTTTCTTTGAGAGAGGGGCAAGGAAGAATATATTCTTTGTCTGCTTTACGGACTATGATCCTACGATTCCGAATAAGCATGTGGCTTTCGAAAAGGAAGAAATTCATAATACTTTGGGAGAAGTGGTTTCCAACCTGGGAAAGAATCAGCTTCGTATTGCGGAGACCGAGAAGTATGCGCATGTTACTTTCTTCTTTAACGGAGGGAAAGAGGAACCTTATGAAAATGAGGACAGAATCCTTGTTCCTTCTCCGAAGGAGGTTCCAACCTATGATTTAAAGCCTGAAATGAGTTGCTATACGGTTACGGAAAAGCTGACTGAAGCAATCAGGTCCGGAAAGTATGATTTGGTGGTAGCTAACTTTGCTAATCCCGACATGGTGGGACACACCGGTGTTCTCCCCGCAGCAATCAAGGCGATTGAGGTAGTAGATGAGTGCATGGGAAAGGTTGTTGATGCGGTAGAGTCCATGCATGGGAATCTCTTCATTTTAGCGGATCATGGCAATGCGGATATTATGATTGATGAAAAGACGGGAGAACCTTATACGGCACATACGACAAATCCCGTGCCTTTTATTCTGGTAAGTGAAGAGAAACATAAGTTAAGAGAAGGCGGATGTCTTGCAGATGTTGCACCGACTCTTTTGGAGCTAATGGGTATCCCGCAGCCAAAGGAAATGACAGGAAAGAGTCTTTTGGAAAAATAAAGTCGGATTTTTTTACAATAGAGGAAAAAAACCAAGGAGGGAGGAGTCTTCTCCTTGGCAGTAGAGAGGAGTAGGCATGAAAAATCGGAATCTGCACCGACTCGGGTTCAGGAATCACCCCGGAGGAGGGAAGAGCTGGGAATCAAAGTGGTTCCTATGCCCTTCCGAATGGGGGAAGAGGAATATTTTGAAGATATCAACATGAGCCGGGAAGAGTTCTTTCAAAGGCTTCTTTCGGGAGAACTGGTTTCTACCTCTCAGCCCTCTATGGAGAGTGTTATGGAGGCTTGGGATGAGTTGCTTACGGAATACGATGAAGTTGTGCATATTCCTCTAAGCTCCGGACTTTCCGGATCTACGCAAACCGCTATCATGCTCTCGCAGGATGAGGCCGTATCTTGGAAGAGTTTTTGTGCCGGACAGCCGTGGAGTTTCCGTGACGCAGCGCATGCACTGTATTTTTGCGAAGCTGCTTGGAGAAAAGGGCTATAATGGAAAAAGTGATTCAGGACCTTTTAAATCATTCTACCGGAGAAAACAGGGATCTATATCGGGGTACAAAACTTAAGCTACTTGAAAAGAGGGGGAAGGATTACTCCTATGGCGGCTGCAATCGGTACCTTGTTACAAATCAAGCCGGTTCTTGCCATCAATGAGGGAGGAAAGCTGGATTCCTACAAGAAGGTGAGAACGGAAAAGCAGGTCAGGGAAGCGATTATAGAGGGCTTACACCAGACCTTAAAACGCTTGGGGGATCCGGAGGCGAAGGATTGTCACATTGCGGTTGCTTATACGGATAACAAAGAGCAGGCAGAGAACTTTAGGGAGCAGCTTAAGGCGGAGTTTCCGAATCGTTTTGAAGAGGAAATTGTGGTTCGCCCGCTATCCCTCCTTATTTCCTGCCATATCGGGGAAAACGGTCTTGGAGCAGCTGTTATTAAAAGGCCTAAGGAGCTGAACTAGTCTACCAGGTGCTGTAAAAAAATCAAAATAATTTTCTAAGCAATATAGGTCTGAACTTGGGCACGCTCTCGCTAGCTTCGCCACGTAACGGATACTAAGCGAAAAACTGCGTTTCTCTTGTTTTTCGCAAGTACCGACGGGCTCAGACTACCCCGCATTCAGACCTATATTGCAAAAATCACTTCATTATTTTGATTTTTTACAGCCCCTTTTCTTTTACTTACGGATAAAGCAGGAGGTATCTCGCTTGATGGCTTCCTTTGCGTATTAGCTGTTAGGCATTTCTGAAGGGAGCGATGAACTTATCCGGCAGGGGGCTACGATTTCATATTTTTTTCCGTCTGTTTTGATTTGAATTTCTCCAAGCTTTGCGGTTTCTAAGGGGATGAGCTGAAAGTAAGAGCATTTTTTTCCAAGGTGATTTGGTGCGGATGTCCATAACGATTGTTCTTTCCGTAGGAAAAAGAGCGCGAACTTTCCTTTTGTTTCTGATAGAAAAATCGGAGAAGAGGAAGTTTTCGATCCGTGGTGCGCGAGCTTTACAATATCCACAGAGGGGCTTTGCCCCTCTTTTTTTATAGCGGAAAGCATCTCCTTCTCGGCATCTTCCGGCATATCACCGGTAAATACCATGGAGAAATCTCCGTATCGTAAGATACAACCTAATGAGTGAGCATTTGCTTCTTCCATGGGGGAATCTGTGAGCGGGTAGTAGCAGTGCAGGGATAGAAAAGCTGATTTTTCGGAAGGTGTCGTATCAGAGGGAGGAAGTATGTCAGAGGAAGGAGCTGTGCCGGAGGGAGGAAGTGTGTCAGAGGGAGGAGTTGTGTCAGAGACAGAGTGATTTTTATTACCATACACTATACTGTTTCCGTTTTTCCAATACAGAAGCCTTGCTCCATGCCTTCCGGCAAGGCGCTTTAAGAGGTCATAGCGGTGATCGTCTTTGGCTTGTACCGGAAGAATCAGATTTTCAATCTGCAGTTTACTTATGTCTGAGTGTGTGCTTTCCGTACTTCCCTCTTCCAAAATGGCTTGGATTCCGCTCGTGTGATCGATATCGGAATGGGTGATTAAGGCGTACCGGATTTTATGGATTCGCTTCGCTTTGCAGTAGGGCAGCAGGGTATTTTTCCGGAAAATGTTTGTCGGAGGAAGAGCCGTTATCAATGGTCATGACAAAATTTCCTTTTCGAATAAGGAAGCCGTCGCCTTGTCCCACGTAGAGGGCGGTGATTTCCAAGTCTTTAGGTGGAGAGGGAAGAAAGAGTGGGATAGTACAGAGAAATAGAAGAGAAAGAATATTTTTGAGATAGCATATATTTTTTATCGCAAAGAGAGAAATAAATGGGGAGGATGAGTTGATTTGCTTTTCCTTCTCTTTCTTTTGCATTTGCCTTCTTTTTTACTGCAGATTGCAGAGGGAAGAGGAAAAAGTATGTAAAAAGAAAAAGATAGAGAAAAGAGCGGGGAGGGAAAGTTTTTCCTAAAAAGAAGGGAAGAATAGGGAGCTGCAGGCTAAAGTAAATGAGGCTATGGAAAAAGGCTTAAAAGGAAAGACAGGCTTTGAGAAAGCAGTTTTACTAGAGGGAAGAAAAGAGGGGGAAGATGAGAGAAAAGAATAGAAAAGAATCCCGAGAAAAAGATAAAAGGAAGCAAGGGAAGGAGGAGCAGATTTAAAAAGAGGTGCATAAAGAGGAAGAGAGGATTGTAAAAAGGAAAAAGCGGAAATAAGCCGAGATAAAAATAGAAAGACTCTTTTCCCTTCCTTTATTTTTGGTAGAAAGCATAAAAGTTCTGTGAATCTTTTCTTTCTCTTAGCTCTTTTCCCATTTTAGAGAGACTTTCGTCTCTCCTTACCGTCTCGTAAAGATAAGAGTAGGAGGAGAAAAAGACTGTAAAAGGAGCATTGAAAGCCGACAGAGTAAAGAAAGAGCGGTTGCAGGAAAAAGCAGAAGGAGCAAAGAAAGAGAAAGTGAGAAATCCTGTCTTGCCCTCTTCCCAGATTTTTCCCGAAGAAGTAGACAAAAACATAAAGCATAGCACGGAGGGTGGAGCCGGAAGAACCGGTAAAAAGAGCAAAGGAAAGAACGAAGAAGGAGGAAAGGATGGAGGCATAACTAAGTTCCATTCCAAGAAGGCGGAGGAGTACAAAAACAAAGTCCCTCCGACGAGAGATAGATGTAAGCCGGAAACTGCAAGGATATGGGCGATTCCCTGCTTGATAAAGCCCTTTCTCTTCTGGAAAGGGATGATTTTTCTCCGAGGAAAAAGGCTTTTAGAAAAAGCACTTTGCTCTTCGGGATACAGTTTCTCTAAGTCACGGGAGGCTTGCCTTTTTAATTTGTAAAGAAGCTTTAAGAAGGGGAGGAGTTGTTCTCTCGGACTTCTCCTTTATTCTTAACGAGTATCACTCGCATAGCGTATGGTATTTCGTTCTGAACAAGTGGCGAAGTCGAAGCTTGAGACATCTTGTTTGCCAGAAAAAAAGCTTCTATACCTTCACCCTTACAATATTGTAAAAAGGAGAATTCTCCTTCATTCATTGCAGGACTAAGCTCCATGAATTTTCCATGAAAAACTATCCTATCCCCGGGATAGTAAAGAGACTCGGAGTCTTCCTGTGCGGTTTTTAAAAAGAACCTGTATTTTTGAAAGGGTAAATTGTTTCAGGCTTCCCACTTCTCTTCCTCCTCTTTACCGAGTTCCTTCGGCTTTTTTCCTAAGGAACTATTGACTATACAATTTTTCAGAAAGATTCTATAGGCTGTTTCATTTTCCGAAATGTAGGAAATCGTGCCCTCCACAGTACAGTTTAAGGGCAGGACTCTTTCAATACATTCCTGCTGTTTTTGAAAAATGGCTAAGAGCGTTTTGAAAATGAAGAGAAGAAAGAAAAAGAGAAAGAGGGAAAGAAGCAGAATTTTTGTTTTTTTCTTTCGAAAGAGAAGGCTTAAATAGAAAAGATAAAATAGAAGAAGGATGAAGCGGAGGGAGAGAGGCAGCTCAGGGACAGAAGAGCATTTCCCCGAAAAAGCACAGAGAGTGCCAAAAGAAAAATAGGGGGACGAGAAATAAACATGGAAAACTCCTTGAAAATGGAAATAGAAAGATAAAAATAAAAAAATAGAAAACAGAAATAGAAAACAGAAATAGAAAGAGTGAAAGTAAGAAAAAAAGGAATAGAAAGCAGAAATAGAAAGATAAGCAGAAATAGAAAGATAGAAAAGCAGAAATAGAAAGATAGAAAGCAGAAATAAAAAGATAGAAAAATAGAAATGGGATGCTGTGGAACTTAGTTCATATCAGTAAAAATAAAAATATTTAACTAATAATGGGGATATGAAAGTAGGAAAGAATTCCGTACAGGAAAAAAGTACAAGGAATAGACCCAGAATGACTAATCCTATGGTAAGGAGCTTGTGCTTTTCACAAAATCATACTCCATAGGGGCGGACAAGCTTGTCTTTGTGAAGATTGTAAAGAATATCACAAAAACAAACAGTGCATAAGATAAGCAGATATAAAAAATGTCCATAGGCGTAAAAATGAATATGTTGAAAAGTGTTTTTGATATAACATTCTATCGTTACTTTTCTAAGTCTAGCACAAGTGGAAATGAATTGAAATCGATACAGATAAATTTCATAAGAAAAATTTTATGGCAAAAAAAGAGTGCCATAGAAAATCTATAGCACTCATGTTGATTTTTATAAAAGGTCTTACGCCATCTTATTTACAGCGTTGTAAAGCTGAGCAGTCTTACGGGATGCGTTGTTTGCCTTATATACACCCTTGCTGCGAGCCATAGCAATCTTTTTCTGTGCTTTTACAAGCATTGTGTTTGCTGTTTCCTTGTCTCCTGCTTCACAAGCTACGAAAACCTTCTTCATATAGGTCTTAACCTCGGAACGGATAGCCTTGTTTCTTTCGTTTCTCTGTGCTGCAACTTGGATTCTCTTCTTTGCAGATTTGATATTTGCCATTTTTACACCTTTCTTCTCATAAAATCTTCCAGCCGCGGAATTCCGACTTTATGAAACCCTTATTTATATGCGTTTAGTCATTTTCAAAAACTTGCTTTCAAATATCTGGACACGGACAGTTTGAAAACATACACGGAGATGATAACGGAAATGCCTGTTTCTGTCAAGAAGCTAAGTCTTTTTGTCGGTAAAAAATCTTTTTAACTAAATCTTTTTGTTGATAAAAATTGCCGAGTTCTTTACTGATGGGACGAAAAATTGCAGAAATATAATGATAAAAGCGGAAGGGCTAAAATTATAAAAAAAGAGAAAAATAATTAAATTAAGCAAAACTTGTTTCAAATTAATGACTATGTTATTCTAATCCAAGAGAAAATGTAAAAATATTATGCATTATAAGTGAGGAGAGATGAGAAAACGAGCAAAAACAGCATTGGCATTCCTTTTAGCTTTTATCCTGCGTCTGTTCCACCGCGGTTTCTGCAGAAAGCCTGAAGAGGGAAACCGTTCAGCCTGAAGCGGCAAAGGCGGAATCTGTAGAGGCTCTATCGGGAGAAACTGTCGAAGAAGTAGAAGCAGAAAAGATTGCATCCGAAGACGCGGAGACAGATAAGGCTATATCGGAAGAATCGGAAATGGGAAAGCCCACTCTTATATAGGGAAGTCTGCTGTAGAAGAATCGGAGGAAGCCTTTCTGCAGGAACAGGAAATCTCCGGTGTTCTCATCACGGTGAAAGCGGACCCGGGAGTCTTTCCGAAGGGGGCAAAATTACAAGTAAAGAAAGTCGGTAAAGGGACAGAGCGAAAAGTGGACAACGCTTTAAAAGAGAAGCTTCTGGAGAATCAGGAAAATCTTCTTCAAAGCATGATTTTTGATATCAGTGTGCTCAATCATGACGGAGAGGAAGTGCAGCCGGATTCTGCGAAAGGGGAAGTGAAGGTTCAATTTTCCCATATTCCCTTTTTACAGGAAAATGCGGAAAAGCATATTTCCGTTTTTCACCTGGACAATGTTGACGCAGAGGCAGAGAAGCTCGCGGCAGAAAAGATAGAAGAGAAGGAAAATGCAGTAGAGGTATCGGCAGAGCATTTCTCCTTATTTGCCGTTTCTTTGGTTGTAAAAGAGAACTCTTTTTCGGATACGGTAGCGGTGGAGTTAGGTGACACAATCAGTCTTTATAAACTGCTTAAGCATGATGTTTTGCGTTGTGAAGCGATGCAAGAGACGGATCCCGCTGTTGTTCGCATAAAGCATGACGGGGATGGGGAGGTCGCTATTGAGGCCTTGCACGAAGGAACAGCCAGATTGCTTATAACCATAAAAGATGACCTGGGGGAGGAAAAAAAGGAATACAGGATTATCGTACAGAAAGCATCTCTTAGTGGAAGAGCAGGGAAGGAGATGGAATATAGTTTAACAGGCTTCGGAAATGATATGACTCTGACACTTCGTGGAAGAGGAGAAACGGATGCATTTGAACTGGCTCCATGGGAACCCTATAGAGATAAGATTCGGAGAGTCATTATAGAAGAAGGGATAGAAAAGCTGCATGTGGAGGTGGAAGCCTTTGGCAGCATGGAACATCTGGAGACCGTGAGCCTTCCTTCTAGCCTTAAGGAAATACCGGACCATGCCTTTTATCATTCGGAAAACTTAGGCGACGTCACGATTCCGGCTTCCGTAGAGAGAATTGGAAAGCAGGCATTTTACAAGTCTAAAGGAAATGGAAAGAAATACGATTATCAATCATTCTTCGGTATTTATGAGCGAGAAAGGAAGCAGGCAGTATAATCCTGCGTTTACTTCAGTGCAGCAAACTTCCCGGGAAGAAGAGGAAGTAAAAAAGTCGAATATTTCCATGAAAAATGTGCAGTTTTATACGCTTCCGGAGATCAATAAATGTTTCTTTGAACTGGAGACGGAAGGGAATCAATACGCGAACTATTATCTGTACGACAGAAAATCCGGATGAAGCGGTTACGGTAAAGAATTTTACAGATAACAGTGAAAGTTTCAAGAGAGACCTGAGACTGATCTTTTTTAAAAGTGGTACCGAATGGCAGGTTCCCGGAACGAGTAAGTCATTTACTTCTTATCTGTTTGATTTAAGGGATACAGGACTATTTTTCCTTTCTACCGGGACACACTTACTATTGTACATTTTTAATGAGTCCGGGAGGCAGCACTAGACCAAATAACGAGACGCAATTGTTACAAAAAGTGATTACCGTGTCGGATGAGGCGCGCTTACCTCGCACCGACGGGAATTTTAGCTGGCAATTAACAGGAGAAAAGAAACCCTATACGCTTACAATAGAAGGTAGCGGACGGATGCAGGGACTTACTGCAAACGGGGAACTTCGCTCATGGAATAGGCTCTTGAATGCTCTCGGAAGGAAAGCACATCTGGAATTAAAGGGGAATATTACAGCACTGGATTCCCATGCTTTGGAAGGCATTACCTTCATCGAGAAAAGCTTGACTTTACCGGAATCAATCGAAGAAATAGGGGATTCGGTTTTTTATGAGAAATCGATACAGGGTAATCTTGTTTTCCCGGCGCATTTACAGAAAATAGGGAATTCCGCTTTTCGCAATCTTTCTTATAAGGGAGATTTATCCTTACCGGAAGGACTTAAAAGTATCGGGGAAAGTGCTTTCCGTGACTTAAAAGAGACGAATGCCATCACGATTCCCGCCTCCGTTACAGATATCGGGACAGGCGCTTTCTATAAGGACAGAATGAGTTTTAAGGGAAAGAATAGCATAGCAAATCATTCTTCCGTAAAACTCGGTACACGATATGTCAACCCGCTTTTTACGGAGTACACACCGGATGATTCAGGAGAAGCACCGATTCCGTCTTTTTCCGGAAGTGGCAATGGCGGCAGAGGCGGATCAAGTGGCGGTAGAGGCGGCAGTTCCGGCAGTGGCGGTTCCGGTGGTGGAAGCAGTTCAGGCGGTAACGGCGGAACACCGATGGTATTAGGGGCAGACCGCAATCTGCTGTCCAATGTAAACTGGCAAAGAGATGCAAAGGGCTGGTGGATTCTGAACCCGGATGGAACGTATCCCAAGGCACAGTGGCTTCTTTTGAACAATCGTTGGTACTATTTTAATCTGGAAGGCTATATGCTGACCGGCTGGCTTTTCTATCACAATGCCTGGTATTATTTTGAAGAAAATGAAGGCGGAGAACAGGGAAAGATGTGCCTTGGCTGGAAAGAGATTCGCGGCTTCTGGTATTACTTTAGCGAGGAAGTCGGAGCAGAAAACGGAAAGATGTGTACCGGCTGGCAGGAAGTCCGAAAGAAGTGGTACTACTTGAATCCTGCATCCGGACAGGATAACGGTAAAATGCTTGCCAATACCAAGGTGGATGGCTACAGCCTTGGTACAGACGGTGCTTGGCGGACAGAAATAAAAAAAGCTGTATAAGCGACAATCCGTAGAAGTAAAAATTTTTTTGTAAGGCAGCCTAGGAGTATATGTAAATCGGATTAGGTGGATTGCTTTGCCTTTTTTAATAAAGCCCGAAAGACTGTGAAAAGACTTGTCCTTTTTGCAGTCTTTTTGTAATCTGCGCTGGAAGGAAAATAGTAAATATTTTACCTGATTTCGGCTTTTTGCCTACCGCCTTTATGACTCAGGGAATATAGAAAAATTTCTTTTATTATGGTATAGTTCCGTAGATAAATTCTGTGTAGAGAACAAATCATTTTTCCTTATAGGAGATACAATGGAAAAAAATTTAAGCAAGAGAGAATTCGTAATTTTTGTATTATTGCGCATATTGATCACGGGAAGTCCACGCTTGCGGACCGTATAATTGAAAAGACGGGAACCTTGACGGAGAGGGAAATGCAGTCTCAGGTTCTCGATAACATGGATATCGAGCGAGAAAGGGGAATTACGATTAAGTCCCAGACTGTACGAATCGTCTATAAGGCGGAGGACGGAGAGAGTATATTTTCAACCTGATTGATACGCCGGGCCATGTGGACTTTAACTATGAGGTAAGCCGAGCCCTCGCAGCCTGTGACGGGGCTATTCTTGTCGTGGACGCGACACAGGGGATTCAGGCACAGACTCTGGCCAATACCTATCTTGCACTGGACCATGACCTTGAAATCATTCCGGTTATCAATAAGGTGGACCTTCCCTCCGCAGACCCGGAGCTCGTTGCGCATGAAATCGAGGATGTAATCGGAATTGAAGCGATGGACGCGCCGCAAATTTCCGCGAAAACAGGCTTAAATGTGGAAGAGGTGCTGGAAGCGGTGGTGCATCGTCTTCCTGCCCCGAAAGGAAGCCCGGAGAATCCTCTGCAGGCGCTGGTTTTCGACTCACTCTATGACAGCTACCGCGGTGTTATCATTTTTATGAGGGTCAAAGAGGGAAGAATCAAGAAGGGAACGCCGATTCGCTTTATGGCGACAGGCGCGGAATTTACGGTAACCGAGGTCGGAACCTTTGCTCCGGGACAGTTTATTCCGGGAGAGGAGCTCTCCGCCGGCATGGTAGGCTATCTTACCGCCTCCATTAAAAAAATATCCGTGATGCTCGAGTGGGGGACACGGTAACCACAGTGGAGAACCCTGCAAAGGAAGCCCTTCCCGGCTATAAGAAGGTGCTTTCCATGGTTTACTGCGGAATTTACCCGTCAGACAGCCAGAAGTACCCGGATTTACGCGACGCCTTGGAAAAGTTGCAGTTAAATGACGCGGCACTCCAATATGAGCCGGAAACTTCCGCGGCGCTCGGCTTCGGATTCCGTTGCGGTTTCCTTGGACTGCTTCATCTCGATGTGGTGCAGGAGAGACTCGAGAGAGAGTATGACTTAGACCTAGTGACCACAGCGCCCTCCGTTATTTACCATGTCTATAAGACGGATGGCTCGATGATTGAGCTCACAAACCCGTCCAATCTTCCGGATCCGGCGGAGATTCTTCGCATGGAAGAGCCGATTGTAGAAGCGGAAGTAATGGTAACCTCCGAGTTTGTGGGCGCGATTATGACCCTTTGTCAGGAAAGGCGCGGGGTGTATAAGAGCACGGAGTATATTGATAAGACAAGGGCACTTCTGAAATATGATTTACCCTTAAATGAAATCATCTATGACTTCTTTGACGCCTTAAAGTCCAGGAGTAAAGGTTACGCAAGCTTTGACTATACGCTGAAAGGCTATCAGGAAGGAAAAATGGTAAAGCTCGATATTCTTGTGAACAAGCAGCAGATTGATGCGCTGTCCTTTATCGTTCATGCGGATTCCGCGTATGAGCGCGGAAAGAAGATGTGAAAAAGCTGAAGAACGAGATTCCGAGACAGCTCTTTGAGATTCCGATTCAGGCAGCTATCGGCGGTCATATTGTGGCAAGAGAAACGATTAAAGCGCTTCGGAAGGATGTGCTTGCGAAGTGCTATGGCGGAGACGTATCCCGTAAAAAGAAGCTTCTTGAAAAACAGAAAGAAGGAAAGAAACGAATGCGTCAGTTCGGAAATGTAGAGATTCCGCAGAGTGCCTTTATGTCTGTGTTGAAACTGGATGAAGACTAAAAAAGAGATTGTAGAATAAAGACAGAACTAAGTTTCCATTTTACGGGCATTGGATTCGGGGGACGCTCCCGCTAACTTCGCCTCGCAGCGGCACTAAGCTTCGAGCAGCGTTATCACTGGCTCTCAGCAAGTGCCGGCGGGCTCAGATTCCCCCAAACTCCAATGCACGTAAAAAATGTTACAACTTGTCTATTTCTTCTTATTCTACAATCTCTTTTTTCTTATTCTACTTGTACTTGTAGAAGCCCTCTCCAGCGTTCACTCCGGTCTTCCCCTGATCGATTTTTTCTTTCAGTGTTCTGGCAATCTTTCCCTGTACGCTATTCGGGTCCTTTGCGGCAGGGTTTAAGGTAACGATGTTGTAAGCGGTCGTTAAGCCTACGATATCCAGAATCTGGAAGGGACCGTAGGGAGAGCCTGTTCCAAGCTTCCAGGTTTTATCAATGGTCTCAAAGTCCGCAACGCCGAGTGCTAGTAAAGATTCCGCAGCGGTTAAGAAGGGAACCAGCATGGAATTTAAGATATAGCCGGGCTGTTCTTTTAAAACCTTGAGCGGAACCATGTTGATTTCTTCTGCAAAAGCAACGACCTCATCATAATATTTCTGCTCCGTACCGGCATGCCCCATGACCTCCGCAGTATTACTCTTATAGATATTGTTTGCAAAATGTAGAGCAAGGAATTTCTCCGGGCGTCCCGTGAAGCTTGCGAAAGTACTGGGAAGCAGAGTGGAAGAATTTGTCACCAGAACCGTCTTCTCCGGTAAATATTTTGCTAGCTCCGTATAAAATTCCTTCTTTTCTTCAATATTCTCGGCTATAGCCTCAATTACAAGATCCGCATCCTTTGCAGCCTCTTCATAAGAGGTAGTCAGGACAATCTTCTTGTAAGCCTCCTCTACCTTGTTCTTGCATTCCTCGACTTCCTCAGCGGAAAGCGGATATTTCTTGGAAAGCCCCCTTGCATAGGCGGAAGGGTCCGTCTTCATGGCTTCTAAAATTCCGAGATAAATCGCCTTTAAACGGTCAAGCTTCGGCTGACAGCGCGCAATGGATTCCTCGCTTCTTAACCAAATCTTTACATTAAAACCGCAGTATGCTGTCTGAAAAGCAATCTGACTTCCCAAAACGCCGCCACCGGCTACCGTTACATTTTTAAATCCCATTACTTTCTCCTTTTCTTTCGGCAATAAAATATTTGTTTCTTTAATTCTAATTTTTATCTAGCAGATATAAATACCATTTATACCTTAAAAAAACGATAATTATTATCGTTATATTCAGTATACTCTTTTTTTGAAAAAGAAAACAAGCAAAATAAATTTTGCACAATATAATTTATTTTGAAATACTATTTGTTCAGAAGAGTACCTGAATAGATTCGGCATCGTTAGTCACTTTGATTGGAAGTATGGAATTCTCTTCGGAAGACAGGTATACTGTTGAAAACACGTACATGGTTTATAGATTCCGGCATTAATTCATCTATGTTTTGCTCTAACCGGTCTATGAATTTTTGTGTAGAGTGTGCGGATGGGATTCATCTGAATGCATAAAAAAATCTTGTTCATAACATGAATAACATTCAAAGGGAAAAGGGTTTTGACTTTTGTATAGAAGATTATAGAAGCGGGAGGAAAATCAAATGGCAGAGAAATTAGACTACAGCAATCTGGGCTTTGCTTACCATACACCGGAAAAACGCTATGTTGCAAACTTTAAGAACGGCGCATGGGATGAGGGAGGACTAAGCGGTGACAGCAACGTCGTGCTGAATGAGTCTGCCGGAGTTTTACAATACTGCCAGCAGGTTTTTGAGGGACTGAAGGCCTACCGTTGGAAGGATGGCTCTATAGTCTGCTTCCGTCCGGACTTAAATGCGGAGAGAATGTTTCGGTCAGCTGCCTTCTTGGAGATGCCGAGTTTTCCGGTAGAGCGCTTTCTCTCTGCCTTGGATGAGGTGGTAAAGGCAAATGCCGATTCCGTTCCTCCCTACGGTACAGGGGGAAGCCTTTATATTCGACCCTGCCTTTTTGCATCGGGGAATCGTAATCGGAGTACAGCCTGCGGAGGAGTACCAGTTCGAATTTTTACAACTCAGTTGGTCCCTATTTTAAAGGAGGGCTACACCGATAGCACTGATGGTTTCCGACTTTGACCGTGCAGCGCCACATGGGACAGGGGGCAATTAAGGCAGTACTAAACTATGCAATGAGTCTTCATTCCCATGAGATTGCAAAGAATAAAGGCTTTGCGGAAAAACGTATACTTAGACGCTGCAAAACGGGAATTTGTAGAAGAGACAGGAGGAGCAAACATCCTTTTTGTAGATCGGGAAGACCGCCTCATTGTACCGAAGTCGGACTCAATACTCCCTTCTATCACAAGACGTTCGCTTCTTTATGTTGCGGAAGAAATCTTACATATTCCGGTAGAGGAAAGACCGGTTCGCTTTTCGGAACTCCCCGACTTTAAGGAGTGTGGACTCTGCGGAACGGCAGCGGTTATCTCTCCGGTAGGAAAAATACAGGATCATGACAGAGAAATCCTCTTCCCGAGCGGCATGGAAAAGCCGGGAAAGATTATGGCAAAGCTCTTCGAAACGCTCTCCGGAATGCAGAACGGAGAGATTCCCGCACCGGAGGGTTGGATCAGAAAGATTTTGTAAAAATTATGTTTTGATTATTTAATTTTTGTGGATATGGAAATAAGGGGCAATCTGAGCCCGTCGGTACTTGCTGAGAGCTAGCAATAGCGACGCTCGAAGCTTAGTATCCGCTACTGGGCGAAGTTAGCGAGAGCGTGCCCCAATTTCCATATCCACAAAATTAATAAACATAATTTTTATCAAACTTTTATAAAAACCGTAGCAATAGCTGATTCGAGAGGTCCAAGCCCTCAGGGGTAAAGAAATACCTTGCGTTCTTGTGGATCAGATAGCCCTCTTCGACGAGCTTGGAAAGGGTTTCTCCGTAAAGCTGATGAATGTCCACGGAAAAGCGTGCGACAAAGTCCATTTCGCTGATGCCTTCGGTGCGACGAAGCCCTAAAAAGAAGAATTCTTCCATTTGCTCCTCCTTACTTAAGACATGTTTGTCTTCGGTAAGGAGCTTTTCTATATTCTCACGTTCTGTAAAGAGATATTCCGGAGCATTCTGCGCATTTTCAGAAGAGGAAGCTTCTGATTTGGGATCATTCTTTTTATCATCGAGCGGTATTTTCATATAGTTCACTAAAGAGTTCAGATTCTTCCAGCGTGTTTTTTGAAAATAGGAGGATGCTCCGAGTCCGAATCCGAGGTAGGGAACATCAGACCAATAATTGTAATTGTGAATGGAGGCAAAGCCTTCTTTTGCGTAATTACTGATTTCGTAGCGTTCCATGCCCATTTTCTTCGTCCATTCGAGACTGAGAGAGTCCATTTCCAGAAGTTCCTCTTCACCGGGGATGGGGAGATTTCCTTCCTCCTGCATACGGAAGAAGCGGGTCCCTTTTTCTACAATCAAGTTATAGATAGAAAGATGTTCCGGTCGAAGCATACTGATATTCTTTAAAGTCCGCTGAAAGGACTTAGCAGTCTGTAAAGGAATTCCGTTCATTAAATCCACATTGATATTGTTAAACCCGGAAAGTCTTGCATCCTCGTAGGCCTTCAAAAAGTCGATGTAGCGGTGCGTTCTTCCTAAAAAGGCGAGCTCTTCATCATTTGCGGATTGTAGACCGAAGGAAATACGATTAAAGCCGGACCTTTTATAGGTAAGAAGTGCAAGTTTCATTGTGGATGACGGGTTACACTCTATTGTAATTTCCGCATCCTTTGCCACAGGAAAATGAGTATGAATCAGCTCCATAGTTTTGGCTATTTCCGAAAACGGGACAAAGCTTGGAGTTCCTCCACCGAAAAAAATGGAGACAATTTCATAGGGGGACTGTAGTAAAGATTGACTGTCGCAGTCAGTACCCGAAGGTTTTACGGAGCGAAAAAGCAGTTCTTTTCTGAGTTGTTCCATGTAGGCGCGTATTTTTGACTCTTCTAAAGGGAAGGAGAGAAAATCACAGTAGGCACATTTTCTTGCGCAAAAGGGGATGTGTATATATAATGCAAGTGGTTTTTTCTCCCGTGCTGCGAGAGAATCCATATAGATTTTATATTGTTCCATGGGAGAAATCCTTTCGTTTTTCCCACACTTTACCACAGAGATTTTTTTTCGGCAAGGAGAGCGAAATGGCAACAAAACAGGAGGAAAGAGAAGAGTTTTCCAAAGCACAAAAGATTCTTACAGAGGAAATGAAAAGAGGGGAGTTTCGTCCTCTCTATCTTTTCTATGGAGAGGAAGCCTATTTGCTTTCCTATTACAAAAATATCTTTGTGAGGGCCTTTTCCGAGAATGAAGGAATCAATATTCATAGAGTGGGAGAGGATCTGGAAACGAAGAACTTGAAGGATCTTGCGGAAACCTTGCCTTTTTTTGCCCCATACCGTCTTATGCTCTTTGATGGAAAAGTCTTCGGAAAGAAGAAGCTGGGGGATGATTTTGTTCAATATTTAAAAACAAGCCCGGAATCTACTGTGATGGTCTTTTTAGAAGAAAAGATGGATAAACGCAGCAGCTTCTATAAAATAGTGAAGGAAAGAGGCTTGATTCTGCCTTGCGTGGAACAGGATTCCATATTTTTACAGAAATTTGCTCTGGGAATCTTGAAAAAAGAAGGAAAAGAGATTGCGCGACCGGAGATGCAGGAGCTTTTGCAACGCACCGGCAGCAATATGTTTAGGATTCAGACGGAATGCCAAAAGCTTGCGGCTTTTCTTGGAGAAGAAACTGTGGTTACGTTAGAGTATAGACACTTGCCTAAAGAAGTTACCGGAAGACCGGATATTTGACTTAATAGAAGCGATGGGAAGGGGAAATCGTGAAGAACTTTTCCATTATTATGGGGATTTGTTGCAGTTAGAAGAAAGCCCGACGAAGATTCGGAGCCTGATTAAGAACAATGTGGAAAAGCTACTTCTTGTTCGGGAAAAGTTGACGGAAGGGCTATCCGAACGGGATATTGCAAGAGCACTTTCCATGGAACCGTGGAGAGTGAAGAAATATACGGTAGAAGCCAGAACGTATACTTTGCAGGTATACGAGATCTTTTTCATGCCTTGCTTCGTTTGGAAGAGGAGATTCGAAAGGGAAAAAAATCAAGGAGCAGCTTGCTTTGGAACTCCTTCTTTTAGGAGAGGAAAAAGTATATTTCAACTAAACGTTTGTTTTGAAAAAAACCTCAATATATTTAGAGGAACGTAAGAGAAATGAAAGACATTTTCTTAAAAATTGTGCTAGAATCCGAAAAATAAGGAGGTTATCTATGCTGAAAACATGGAAAGAAAAGCTAAGCTGCTTTTTGCTTTAGCTTTGGTAATCTGTTCTTTTCCTTTGACAGCCATGGCTGAAGAAGCTACTGCGCCGATTGGAAAAGGAGAAATCTTGGAGTTTTCTTTGGATCCGGAGAGCGCGAAAGCGGAAGAAACAAAGACGGTGAATCAAGGATATACCAAGGGAGCATCACTTGGAACATTTCAGATTGTTGGATACAGCGGAGGAGGCTTAACTTACTCCGGAGCGCCTACACAGGCAAATCATACGATTGCGGCGGATCTTACCGTGCTTCCGTTAGGAACAAAGGTTTTTGTGGGGGATACGGTTTATACGGTAGAGGATATCGGGTCGGCTGTTAAAGGAAAGATGATTGATATTTATTTTTCCACTATGGATGAGGCAAGAGCATTGACTCGTGCCGGAAGGGTGTACAGAGAGGTTTTTGTTGCTGTACCTGCAAGTAATAAAAAGTATAGGGTGAATTTTTGCAAGAAAGCTATTTTTGCAAGAAAGAAGGATTTGTATAGTGTACATTGAAAAAAGAAAGATTGTTATGGGTGGTTTTTTAGCACTCGCTCTTTGCCTGTTTTCCTTAGGAACACCGGCAAAGGCGGAAAGTATTGTAGGTAGTTACATTAGTGACAGCCTTGGAGACGTTTTATATTTTTCTACAGAAGGAAAAGAAAAGACGGAAGTAGAAAGGCAGGCGGAAAAAGCGGTTTTGGATGCGGAAAAGCCTGCAGAGGTTGCGGCTGTGCAGGGAGGACTCACACCTCTTGGCACATTTAAGCTTACAGGATACTGCTCCTGCCAGAGTTGCTCTGAGGGCTACGGAAGAAGAACGGCATCGGGAAAGCTTGCTACTGCAGGTAGAACTGTTGCAGTGGATACAAGAGTGATTCCGTTAGGGACAAAACTACTCATCGAGGGTAAAGAGTATATTGCAGAAGATATCGGCGGCGCAGTAAAGCACAACCATATCGACATTTACTTTGACACACATCGACAGGCACAATCTGTATATCGCTATGCGGAAGTATATCGCATAGGATAAACTATCTTTCACCAATAGGGACATTTTAAAGGAATCCGGAGCTTTTTGCTCGGATTTTTAATGCTTACAAAGTTGTGCGTCGAAGGAATGAATAAAAATTTACTATATAGTCAATAAGAACATATAAAGATAAAAATAAAAAGCACAAATTATTATTATATTTTAAAAAGAATTGACCGAAGAATGCCTTAGTGTGTATTTCACGTGAAGGTAGGAGGATAAGGAATGGATAAGGTACAGGGAAGTACAGATGGCAGTGAGACTTTGGAAGTAAAGTCAAGTGAACTTGGGGCGGAGAAAGATACAATCAAGAAAGATAAATTCGAGAAAGATACAATCAAGAAAGATCAAACCGGATCAAAAGAAATCAAGAAAAAAACATCATAAATCGGTAAAAATTTCTATTAAGTTGTCCATTATCTTGGGACTGATGGCTACAATTGTATTGACTTTTTTAAATACTGTGGTCATAAAAACAACAAAGAAATATTATTTCGGTGCGATAGATAAAAATATGTATGATAAGGTCATAGCATCTTCTGAAGAGCTAACCGCCTTAATTTCCAAGATGGATGCCATTTCCACTATCATATATAAAGGAATGGATTCCCTTGAAGATGATGCTGCAGATTCATGGAATGTAGTGGACTTGGATAATAAAAAAATCTTTGTAAGCCCCATGGAAGAAGGGATAGAATTTCGTTCTCGTGTCTTGAGTGCAAGCTTAAGCAGAGCGCAGTATAACAGTGAATCCGTCCTTCTGGATTCTTTAAATGCTTTAATTGAGACGGATGAAAATGTGATTGGTGCAGGTGTACTTTTTGAGCCGAACGGATTTATTGACGGGGTAAAAAGCTATGCCCCTTATCTTAATCGGGATGGACAAAAGAGTAAAACACTGACCAACTCTTCTTATGAGCAATATAGCGAAAAGGAATATTATACCGAGGCAAAAGAAAAGCAGCATACCGTTATTACCGATGTTTATGAGGATATATTGACCGGAGAAAAAGTAGTCAGTGTTTCTCGCCCCTTGATTTTTAATTCCCGGTTTTTAGGTGTGGTTTTATTGGATATTGATATCAAGCTTTTTTCTTCCGTTCAACAGGAAGACAGTCGATTCCCCAGTCTTAGCACATATTTTTGAACGAACACGGAGATATCATTTATTCCACAGACAGCAGTCAAATAGGAAAATCCATTTCTGCATTTCTTTCGGAAAAGCAATATGGTGATATAGAAAGCTTAATGGAGAAGGGGGATGCATTTTTCAAAGAAGTGAAGCTTGCAAACAGAGAGGTGAAAAATTATTATTTTGCACCAACTAATGTCCTCGGAAATACCTGGTGGATTACGATGTCTCTTACTAAGAAAGAATACTACGCACCGATTGCCTTTCTCATTATCTTTGCAACAAGTCTTACTACGATTATGGTTCTTACTATGGCCATCATTATGTTCTTATTGGTTACAAAGTCCCTTAAGCCTATTGAACGGATGGCAAAGCTGAGCAGTATGGTAAGAAAGGGAGATTTCAGCGGAAATGTGAATTATCTTAAGAATGATGAAATCGGTAAAATCGGGAAGGGCTTACAGTCTATCATGGAAATGATTCGGGAAATCACTGCTGATTTAAGTGAGAAGCTGGATAAAATGGCAAACGGAGACTTCCAAGTAGACTTCTCGAATGAAGAGCTTTATCAAGGAGACTTTCATCCGATGCTGGAATCGATGAAGCATATCAGTTACACCTTGAGTGATACCATGCAGGAGATTAAGGAGGCTTCCGAACAGGTGAGCAGTTCTTCCGATTTGGTTTCCGGAGGAGCACAGTCCTTATCGCAAGGAGCAACGGAGCAAGCCTCCGCTATAGAAGAGCTTTCTGCAAGTATGAATGAAATTGCCGATTCCATAAAGAGTACTACGGATAAAGCCGAAGAGGCAAAGCATCTCTCTCAAAAAGCAGGAGAGGCGGTAAAACTCAGTAATGCAAAGATGGAAGAAATGTCTCGTGCAATGGAAGAAATCACGATAAAATCCAATGAAATCAGTAAGATCATTAAGACCATTGACGATATTGCGTTCCAAACCAATATTCTCTCTTTAAATGCGGCGATTGAGGCTGCAAGAGCGGGGGAGGCAGGAAAGGGCTTTGCAGTAGTGGCTGACGAGGTCGGGAATCTTGCGCAAAAGTCGGCTAAGGCAGCAAAAAATACAGGCAGTCTTATTGAAGAAAGCAAAAATGCGGTAGAGCAGGGAGCGAAGATTTCCAAGGAAACCGGTGAAGCGCTTTCGATAGTATATGAGAGAGCCGGAAAGATTAACGACATGATATTAGAGATAACCAAGGAGACGGTAAAAGAAGCGGATAATATGCGGCAGCTTACCATCGGAATGGATCAAATCTCCTCTGTGGTACAGAATAACTCCGCCACGGCACAAGAGTCTGCGGCGGCCCTCCGAAGAGATGTCCGGACAGGCAAATATCTTGGACAATCTGGTATCCAGATTTAAGCTTCGTTCCTCATAATAATCCTCTAAGAAACTTAAAAAAAGAGCTTGTGAAAAGAAGTTTTTGAATGGAAGATCAAATTCTTTTCACGGGCTCTTTTATTCCTTGAAGCGATTTCTTTTTTTCTGTTTTTACCAAGAGAAATTTATGCTATATTAGTTTAAGCTTTTTATTATAAATGGAGTAAAGGGGAGATTGAATGGGATTTACGGAGGCGCAAAAAGAGCGATAGAGTCCAAAGCGAGGCCGTCCTTGTTGTAGCAGGTACGGCTCAGGGAAAAGACCACCGTGCTTACGGAACGCTTAGTTTATCTTCTGAAAAATGGAGCGGAAGCAAAGTCCTGTCTTCTTCTTTCTTTTACAAGAGCATCCAGTAAAGAAATGGCAGTCCGATTTACTAAACGAAAGATTCCGGGAAGCATTCCCCATTTTTCTACGATTCACGCTCTCTGTCTCTCACTCCTTCGCGAGGGAAAGAGTGTGCAGAAGGAAGGGCTTGTCAACCTTTATGAGAAAAATGGATTGGCTAAGTGCTTATTTTTTGGAAAAGGGAATTGCGAGGGAGGAAGTGGAGGAACTGCTTCTTACATACTGCAATCAGATTTCCTATTTTAAGTCTATTACGGAAGAGGAAAGGCTCCGCTTCCTTCATGAGGAGAAAAATGATGAGTTTCTTCCTCTCTTTCAATATTATGAGAAAAGTAAGAAAAGTCGAGGGAAAAGCTTGATTTTGAGGATCTTTTGATTGAGGTTCTCTTGGAATTACAGAAAAATACAGCGCTGGCAGACAGCTGGAAAAAGCCGTTATAAGCACATCTTGGTAGATGAGTTCCAGGACTTATCTTTGATACAATATGCTATTTTGAAGTCTCTTTCTGAAAAAAAGGAGCCTCTTTTTGTAGTGGGAGATGAGGACCAAAGTATTTACGGATTTCGCGGAGCAAGCCCCGATATTCTCTTTCGCTTTGCAAGAGACTTTCCGAATTGCGAGAGGATATTCCTAACCGATAACTTCCGTTCCAAAGAAGAAATCGTAGAGCTTTCGAAGCGTCTTATCGGAAAGAATAAAGAGCGCTTTCAGAAACCTTTAGCAGGAAGACGGGGAAGAGGCGGAAAAGCAAAGTATTTCGTTGTGGAAACAGGGAGTGGAAGAAGCCCTGCTCCTTGTAGAGCATGTGACCGGTCTTTTACGGGAAGGATGTCCTCCTGAAGAAATCGCGGTGCTTTGCAGGAGCAAAATGCAGATTACACCCTTACTTCCGGAATTTATGGAGAGGGGCATTCCGATTGTTGTCATGGAAGAGCTTAACAATGTTTTTCAGCATTTTATCGGAAAGGATATCCTAGCTTACCTTAGGCTCGCTCAGAATAAGGAGAGCAGTCCGGAGCTTGTACAGATTCTTTCCAAGCCATATAGGGGACTTCGAAGAGAGAAGATTTTACATAAGGATTCGGGACTTAGTGACTTAAAGAAAGCTGCAAAAACACCGAGAGAACGTGCGGAGACGGGAAAACTGGAAAAAGCAGTTGGAGGCACTTTCAGGACTTGCCCCAAGAGATGCCATACTTTTTTTATCCGAAAGGAAATCGGCTATGAGAAATATCTGGAGGATTTTGCAAAAAAGAAAAATAAGGACTTTACGGAGTGGTGGGAGAGTTTGGAAGAAATAACGGCAATGAGTGAAAGTTATCCGGATCTCGATGCCTTTTTCCGTTTTGTTACGGAATTTAATCGAAGAGCGCTGGAAAGGCGGAAACCGGAGGAAGAAAAGGGAATTCGCTTTATGACTTATCACAGTGCGAAGGGCTTGGAGTTTGACGAAGTCTTTCTCCCGGACTGCATAGAGGGAATTATACCGGATGGAAGAGCCAAGAAGGTCACAGAGCTTGAAGAGGAACGGAGAAGTTTCTATGTTGCACTTACCCGGGCAAGAAAAGGAATTCACATCTATGTCACAAAGACGAGGTACAGTAAAAAAACATCGCCGTCCAGATTTATTCCGGAATTGTTGGAGGGCAGTTAAAGAAGACAGAAAAACGGAATGATTAAAGAGAATAATAAAGAGAATATATTAAAGAGAGTAAAAACCGGATTGTTATACCGGAAAAGAGTGTTGTCAAAAAAGGGAGTAAAAGATGGAAAAATTGAAGATTTTAGTGGTAGATGATGAGGAGAGGATGCGGAAGCTCTTGCAGGATTTTTTAAAAATGAAGGACTATGAGGTTCTTCTGGCAGGAGATGGAGAAGAGGCAATTGATATATTTTTCCAGAAGAAAGACATTGCCCTCGTGATTTTGGATGTCATGATGCCGAAGATGGACGGCTGGGAAGTCCTGAAAACAATTCGGGAGCATTCCAAGGTACCTGTGATTATGCTCACAGCACGCTCCGAAGAAAGTGATGAGTTAAAAGGCTTTGATTATGGTGCGGATGAATACATCTCCAAGCCATTTTCTCCGAAGATTCTGGTTGCAAGAGTAGAGGCTTTACTTCGTCGCACCGGCGTGCAGAAAGAGGAGGTTCTGGAGGTGGGCGGAATCCGCATGGACGAGTCGGCACACAGCGTTACAGTGGATGGAAAGGAAATTGAGCTTAGTTTTAAGGAATACGAACTTTTACAGTATTTTATTGAAAATAGGGCATCGCCCTTTCCAGAGAAAAATCCTGAACAATGTCTGGAACTATGATTATTTCGGGGATGCGAGAACCATTGACACGCATGTAAAAAAAGCTGAGGCAAAAACTCGAAAGTCAGGGGAGATTATAAAAAAACCGTATGGGGTATGGGATATAAGTTTGAGGTAGAGTAAAGATGAAAAAAAGCACTATTTGAGGAAGAAGTTCTCCATGATTTTTGCGGGAGTCTTCTTTGCTTTAATCGTGATTATGCTGATAGGAGATAATTTCTTCTGGAGCGCTTCTATGAGTACAGGAAAGAACATGTTTTGCAAAATGCCTACCTTGAGATTGATCGATACTTGCAGGAGGGAGGAGGTTTCTCCTCCGTTTTTCCGGAAGAGAAATCAGGGAGCGGGACGGACACCGCTGTTACACGCTATATCTCCAATCTTACGGAAAAAGAGAACATTTCCGTGATTATCACGGATAACACAAGCTCTCGCTCTTATACCTCTTCTGCGAATCCGAACGCCCTTTTACAGCGACTCTCCTCTTATATTCTGGGAAAGAGCGGAGACAAACGTAAGTCTCTTTATGAGGGAGAAAACTATACAATAGTGAAGACGGAAGGGAGAGGGGATGATGGCGGTTACATGGAGTCTTGGGGCTATTTTTCAGACAACAGTACTTCCTTTATTATGTCCATGCCGCTTTCCAGCTTAAGTGAAGCGGTTTCCGTTTTTAACAGCTTTCTCCTTTTCTTGGGATTCATCACCATGGTGCTTGGCATAATTATCGTCTACATTGCAAGTTATGAAGTGACAAAGCCTATACAACAGCTTGCACAGCTTTCTCTTAAGATGAGTAAGCTCGACTTCTCCGCTCGCTTTGAAGGGGATTCCTCGGATGAAATTGCCACACTCGGTAATTCCATGAATGTCCTTTCGGAACGGTTGGAGGAGACCATCTGTGATTTAAAAAAAGCAAACAATGAGCTCTTAAGCGATATTGAAAACAAGACCCTGATTGATAAAAGAAGACAGGAGTTTGTGGCGAATGTATCTCATGAACTAAAGACCCCGATTGCACTCATTATCGGCTATGCCGAGGGGCTTTCCGAGGGGCTTTGTGAGGACAGCGAAAGCCGGACTTATTACAGTAATGTCATTCTTGACGAAGCAAAGCGGATGAATCATATGGTGAAGGATTTGATGAATCTTTCCGCAATAGAACAGGGAAAGGATCTTCCGGATTTTGCTCTTCTGGACTTCCCGAAGCTTTTGCAGGGCGTTATCTCCAGCATGGATATCCTTTTTAAAAGCAGGAGGAAATACAGCTCGAAGTGGAGATTCCGAAGGAACTTTACCTATACGGAGACGAGTTTAAGATAGAAGAAGTTCTTATGAACTATTTGCAGAATGCGATTCATCATGTGACGGAACCCAAGCAAATCAGCATTTATACTGAAAATCGCGGGAAGAATCTGGTGGAAGTACACGTCCGGAATACGGGAAATCCTATTCCGAAGGAAGACTTATCCCATGTTTTTGAAAAGTTTTACAAGGTGGATAAGGCACATACCAGAGCATACGGAGGGTCCGGTCTCGGACTCAGTATTGTAAAAGGCAATCATGGACAGCCACCACCGGAATGCGGTGTGAAAAACACGCTAACCGGTGTGGACTTTTGGTTTACTTTTAGAGAAGAGAAAAAAATTTTCATAGATTTGTTATCCTTATGCATTGTAATTCGAAATTATTTCGGAATTATGGAGAAGAGAATGCAGGAAAAAAAGAGAATGCAGGAAAAAAGAGATAAAAATTATTTTAATGTAAAAAGCAAATCTATGATAAAATACTTTGAATGCTTTTATGGATTTAGAAAGGAGCGTACAATATGAATGAATGGAATGAAATGAATAATACAGAAAAACAATGGCGGGTCTATCTCTGCCTTTACGCAAGGAACGCTTTCCGAAAGAGCCTATAATGTGGCTATCGGGGCACACCTTTTGGTGGGACTGGTTATTACCTATTTCTGCCTATAAGGATGCCTTATGTTTTTCCGCAGATTTATTCCGTGCATCCGATTGTTTTCTCTATCGGCTTTTTGGCGGTGGGACTTATCGGTGGACGCATTGCCGCAAAAGGAAATTATATTTTATCTTTGGTTGGATATGGTATGAACGTTCTGGCCTTCGGAACTTTACTGTCCCTGGTTACGGTTTTTATATCCGGTGCAGTATATCGTTTTGGCAGCGTTGTTAACTACTGTAGTAGTATTAACGATGACCGTAGCAGCTGTGATTTTTCCCGAATGCTTTTCTGTCCATGGGAAAAAAACACTTTTTTCTTGCTTTAATCAGGCCTTTGTTGTTGCTGAAGTTGTGAGCTTGATTCTTGGAGTTTTCTACCCGAATATTTTCGCGATTATCGGTATTTTTATCTTCTCTCTCTATGTCGGCTATGATTGGGCCAGAGGGCAGCAGTATCCGAGTACGGCAAGTTATGCCTGCTTTACGGCATTACAGCTCTACATGGATATCATTAACCTGTTCCTAAGAATCTTAAGACTTCTCGCAAGAAGCAGAAGAAGATAAATACGGGGATACAGCTTGGCTTTTTCGGAGGAGATTCTGAACCCTATGGTGGGGGGAGGGAGTTCCGCAATGGGAATTAGACAGCTTATGGAACCTGATTCTTTAGAAGAGGATGCGGAAAAAGATGATTTTCCCATCCTCTTTTTATGAGAAAAGAGATGGAAAAAAATTAAGGGCTGAAATACGAGAAATCATGCAGGAAATGCTTTTGAAGAAGAATCTGTCTTCCGAGGAAGAGTTTCAGCATTGGTGGATTGACGAAGGAAACGAAAAACGATATTTTGCACTGCAGGGACGCTTGGAAGAGATGGAGGAACGGAAACGAAGAGAAAAACTTCTTTCTTATTACTACATGAATACGATGGAGGAGCCGGAAAAAGCCTCCGAGAAGGAAGAAAAAGATGATTTGTAAACATTGCGGGAGAGAGATACAAGACAATGAAAAGAGATGTCCCTACTGTAACACGCCGGTTATTCGCATAAAAGTAAAGAGAATATGTGCCTATTGTAAGACGGAGATTAAAAAGGGAGATAAGACTTGTCCCGGTTGCGGAAGAAAGGTGCCGGAAAAGGTTCAGGAGATGCTGAAAAGAGAAGAGGAACAGGATGGATTGTTCTACCCGGAAGACAAAGAAAGAGAAATAAATGGATGGGATACGGTGGATTTTAAGCTTTTGATGTTAAGCATCTTCCCGCCGCTTCTTGTTATATTCTTTCAGATTCTTTTTGCCAAGACCGGATTTCTGCCGGAATACATCAGTTCCGTTATTGTTTATTTTGCAAGTGCGATGTTGATCAGTTACTTTTTGGATCCGCTTTTAACACTAGCTTGGGAAGAGGAAAAGGGAAGAAAGCTATCCGACCCGAGACGTTGCCTTTTCTATCTTTGCCCGCTATATACCGTATATTTTCTTTTAAAAGGAAGAAAGAAACCAGACAGCTCCTTGTTGTTTTTTTACGTTTTACACCTGTTTTTTTAGTGGTAATCTGCTTTTATCTGTAATTTTATCTGTAAAAGTGAAGAATATGGTAAATTGGAAAGAAATAGAATTTCCGAGGCGATTGCTCTGGATAAGATCATTTGCAGCGGGCAGTGCTTCCGACCGCTGGAATGGGAAAGGAATTTATCGTTTTATTACGAAGGATTCGGTTTTGTATCTTAAGCAAGTTTCTGAAAAGAGGCTTGCTTTTTATGTCAATGAAAACGCTTCTGTGGTAAAACAGGGAGAGATGAGTAAGATTTTCTTGAAGGAAAACTCGGAAAGAATTACTTCGGAGGGCGCAGAAAAAGCAGTGGGAGAAAATCTGGCTTCCCTACTTTGACGGAAGAAGAAAATATAAGAAAAATCGAGCAGGATAATCAGGGTGATCTTCATTTGCAAACATGCATAGACTTCGGAAAAGGCTTAAGGATATTAAAACAGGATCCCTTTGAAACTTTGATTACCTTTATCCTTTCGCAAAGAAAATCCATTCCTGCTATTCGTTCTTCCGTAGAAAAGCTCTGTGAACAGTTTGGAGAAAAGCGCTATAGTAAAGTGGAGGAAAAGGAGGTATATTTGTTTCCCAGTGCGGAGGCGCTTTATCATGCCGATTTATCGAACTGCTCCCTGGGTTACAGAGTCCCCTTTGTGCAGGACGCGGTAGAGAGAATTGTGGAAGGAAGACTCGACTTATCGGCTTTGGAAAAACTGCCCACGGAGGAACTTTTAGAAGCACTGATGGAAGTGCATGGCGTAGGAATCAAGGTGGCTTCCTGTGTGGCTCTTTTTGCCTATTCCCGAATGGATATAATCCCGGAGGATGTTTGGATGAAGCGCATTTGGGAGAACCATTATCAGGGAGGGAATCCCTATAGGGAAGATCCTGACGGAGGAATCATCCAGCAGTATCTTTTTCACTATGCCATACATCATAAGGAGGAATACTAGTGTCCTACTCATACTTTGCCTTGTTATCCAGAATGAAATATATTAACCGTTGGGCGCTGATGCGCAATGCCAGGGAGGAAAATCTCTCCGAGCATTGCCTGGAGGTTGCGATTTTAACGCATGCGCTCTGCGTAATCGGGAATAAAAAATGGAATAAAAACTTATCCGTGGAGAAGGCGGTGCTTCGTGCACTGTATCATGATGCAGCGGAAATTCTGACCGGAGATATGCCGACTCCGGTAAAGTACCGAAAAGAAGAATTAAAAACTGCCTATAAAAAAGTGGAGAAGGAAGCGGAGGAACGCCTGCTTTCTACGCTTCCTCAGTATCTTACGGAAGAGTTCGGAAAGGTGTTTTTCCCGGAAGACTATGCAACTTTAAGCTATGAAAATAAATTGATTAAGGCGGCGGATAAACTCTCTGCTTTAATTAAGTGTGAAGAAGAGCTTCGCGCGGGTAATCAGGAATTTTCTACGGCGGCAATGTCCACTAGAAAGAAGGTGGAGGAAATGGCGGAGGAGCTTCCGGAACTAAAATGTTTTATGGAGGACTTTCTTCCTGAATACGGAAAGACCTTGGATGAACTGACAGAAGAGTAGTGTATTGGCGGTTTTGCATGAAGAGGAAGTTTGCATGAAGAGGAAGGGATAGAAATAAATATAATGCAATCATTTTGTGATTGGGTAGAGAGGCAAAGCGGAAGCGATAGAGAAAGGGGATTTCGGCGAGAAGAAGCCGCACTAAGAAAATGTTTTTATTTGAAGAAGTAGAGAAGAAGGGAGAAAGAGGGCTGGCAATTACAGGGTACTCCGGAAAAAAACAAGAGTATTATCCGTTCCGGAATATCTGGAAAAATGGAGCAGGAGAGACTTCCTGTACTGGAAGTAGTGGCGCATGCCTTTGACGGAGAGAGGACTTGGAAAAAGTGGAGCTTCCGAAAAGCATTCGCGCTTTACATGCATTTTCCTTCTTTAACTGCAAGGCACTTCGGGAATTTACGCTTTGGGACAGTGTGGAAGATTACTATGACGGCTCTCTACGGCAATGCTTGGTCCTTTCTCATATAAACGTTCATTTTGAAAAGGAAGAAAAACTATCAGATTGTGCGGGATATTCTGGGAGATAGTGACAGAAGGCTGCAGTTTCATTTGTATTTCTCGGAAAGCTCGCTGAACATGAATACGGCTTCGGTTTCTGCTTCTATAAGAGAACAGACTGACTTGTATGAGCGGAATGGTACTGCAAGTTCTTCGACTAAGGAGCTTTCGCTTCTCTTCCCCGGTTATGTGGATAAGGTTCGGGAAGACACTATGGCAAGGCAGATTCATGACACAATTGACGGCTGTGGCTATAGCTATCGGCAGACGGTCGGAAGAAGGAGAATAGATCTTCGGCTTTATGATAAGCTTTTTTCAAGAGCGATTCACGATACGAAAGGAGCCGCGGTCTATATTGCTCTTGGACGCCTGCGCTACCCTGCAGAACTCCTTGATAAAGCGAGGGAAGACTATCTAGTCTTTCTTAGCGAGGAGGATAGCTTTTCCATAAGTCTTCTCATTTCTGATGAAGAATGGGAATGGATAGAGTTTTATATGGATTTACAGCTTTTTTTCGGAAGAAGCGGTAAAACTGGCATTGAAGCTTTTGGCAAAGTATGAAAATGCAGAGCTTGCGGCAAGATTTTTGGACTATCAGGAAAAACATTTTGCGAAGGGAAAAAAGAAGCCGCTTTTCGATTTGGATGAACTGTAATGCATAGAAAAAAATGTAGTGCATAGAAAAAAATATAGTGTATAGAAAAACTGTAAAGTATAGCAAAAAGTTGTAGAAATATTTTTTTCGGGGATTAGGATAATTGCTTCTTGTCAACGAACGAATTGGAGAAGAATGGGAGAAAAAAGGGACGGCACAAGGGGCATTAAATAGCCTTGGGCTTAGAATTTTAAATCAGTCGAAAATAGAGCTCAGCTTATCCATGCGATACCTCAGTCGTGCTTTGGATAAGCTCTCATTTCAGATGGATTTTAATACGAGGCGAATCGGTACGGAGGGTGAGAAAATTCATTTTTCATCCGGAGTTTGTTTTTTTCAGCTGTATGTGGAAAAGCCCGCAGAAGCTGTATCGCCTCTATATGCATAGCCTCCTGCACTGTCTTTTTCCGCCACATGTTTAAGACAGAGGATAAGGAAGAGGAACTGTGGAATCTGGCAACGGACATTCATGTGGAATATGTTCTGGATTCTATGGATATTCCGCTCCTCTATCGTCCTACTCTACCCTTTTCCGGGAAAAATTATTTTCAAAAAAACTCGAAAAAGAAGTGAAAAAGTCTAAGTGCTGAACGTATCTATGCCTATCTTTTGGAGCAGAATTTAAGTTATGAAGAAAAAGAGCGTTTGGACTTGGAATTTGTAAAGGATGACCACTCTTTTTGGGCAAAAGCTCGGCGAGGAAGAAAGACCCGTAGATACGGAAGAGGCGGAAGGAACGGAAGATACGGAAGGAACGGAAGAGGCGGAAAGAACGGGAGATACGGAAGGAACGGGAGATACGGAAGACAAAAGAAATGCAGAAGCGGCTGAAGATACGGGAAGCCCTGAAGCAGAGAATGAGCCAAACAGTCCAAACAGTCCGTCCAATCCAAAGAAGCAAGGAAATCAAGAGGAAAAAGAGGAAGAAAAAGAGGAAAGCAGTCCAAATGACCTGACAGAAGACCGGAACTCGCCATCTCAATCAGTAAAAGACGGAGACAGTCAGTCCGATACAGTAAAAGACGGAGAAGGGCGCGAAAAGGAGAAAAACGGAGCCCAAGGCTCCGGAGAATCCAAAGAGCCGGAAAAGGAAGGGCAGTCGAATAAGGGAAAGAAAAGTGCCGGGGAAGATGCAGAGAGTCGCGAGAAAAGACGGAAAGCGCTGGATAAAGACTGGGAGGATATCGGAAAGCGTACAGAAGAGGAAATGAAGGATGAAAAAGAAGGGGAAAAGAGTGAAAAACTCTCCTGGTTCCTGCATTTGGAGCACAAGTGCTATACACCATTTCAAGATTTCCTTAGAAAATTCTCCGTAGACCGGGAGGAGTTGAAGACCGACCCGGAGTCCTTTGACTTCGGATATTATTATTTTGGACTCTCTCAGTATGGCAATATGCCGCTTATTGAGGAAAATGAATATCGAGAGAAAAGAAAGATTCCGGAGCTTGTTATCGCGATTGATACTTCGTATTCCACCAAGGGAGAAATGGTAAAGCGCTTTTTGGAAGAAGCTCTGGCAATTTTAGCGGATAAAGAAGCCTTTTTCACTAAATGTCGGGTGCACATCATAGAGTGTGATGATAGAATTCGAAAGGATCTTTTGGTGGAAGACGCGGAAGAGATGGAACGCTACAGGGAAAGATTCGAGGTGAGTGGCGGTTACGGCACAGATTTTCGACCGGTTTTTTACTATATTGAAGATTTGCAGAAAAGGGGGAACTGAAGGAGCTTAAGGCTCTTTTGTATTTTACGGATGGAAGAGGAAGGTATCCGAAATATGCCCCAAGCTATACCGCGGCATTTATTTTCCCGAGAGGAGAAGATATTGACGATGAAAAATGCCCCGTTCTGGGCATTGAAGTTGTATATTTAAGCGGTTAATCTTTATCTTTAGACTGAGCATTCTGAACGAAAAAGATAAAAATTGCCATGCAATAAGTTTGGTTTATCTATTCCGGAATAAGAAAAGAAGAATCGGAATTACTGATAGACTAGGCTGTCAAAAGTCACTATATCAATTATTATGGAGTAGAAGAAGATGAATATACAAGAAGCAAAGGAAGAAATAAAAAGAACGGTGGAAGCCTATCATAAGAGAGACGAGGACGGAAGCTATAAGATTCCCGTGGAAAAGCAAAGGCCTCTTTTTCTGATGGGTCCTCCCGGAATCGGAAAGACGGCGATTGTGGAGCAGGTGGCGGAGGAGCTCGGTATCAATCTGATTTCTTACACGATCACCCACCACACAAGGCAGTCTGCCATCGGACTTCCCTTTATTTCCAAGAAAATCTATGGGGAAAAGGAGTATTCGGTTACGGAGTATACCATGTCCGAAATTGTGGCTTCGGTCTATGAGCAGATTGAGCGGACCGGCATTGAAGAGGGATACTGTTCCTTGACGAAATCAATGCGGTCTCCGAAACACTTTCCCCGACCATGCTGCAATTCTTACAGTATAAAACCTTCGGTATGCACCGTGTGCCGGAAGGCTTTATTATTGTGACGGCAGGGAATCCTTCCGAATTTAATAAGTCTGTTCGGGACTTTGATATTGCAACCTTAGACAGACTTCGTAAAATCGATATTGAAGAGGATTTTCAAAGCTTTAAGAATTATGCCTATCAGGCAGGAGTTCATGGCGCCATCACCTCTTATTTGGAGATTAAGAAAGACCGCTTTTTATTTTTGTGAAGCAGGACATCGAGGGGAAACGCTATGTGACTGCGCGTTCATGGGAAGACCTTTCAAAGCTTTTGCAGGTCTATGAGGAATTGCAGTATCCCTTGGAAAAGGAGCTTTGTCAGGAATATCTTGCCGAACCGGAGGTGGCGGAGGACTTTGCGCTCTACTACAGTCTTTATCAGAAATATAGAGAGATTTATCATGTGCCGGATATTTTGGAAGGGGCGGAAATGAAAGAAACAAGGGTCTTCCTGGAAGCACCTTTTGATGAGAAATTAAGCCTCTTATCTCTTCTTACGGATGCCTTGCAAATTGCTTTTACGGATTATGTGAAAAAGAAGGAATTGCTGTCCCGCATTTTCCATTTCTTGAAAAAAAGATGAAGGAAAAGACTTTCGGAAGTTTCGGTTTCACAGGCTTTGGAAGAAGAAATAAAGCGTCAGAGAAAGAGAATGGCGACCTTAAAGGAAGCAAGGATGCTTTCCAAAAAGGAGGAGAGTATTCGTTTGCAACTCATCCAAATGCTCGGAGATTTTTACTCTGCTCTAAAGGAGAGAAATTCCACTGAGGATACAGGGAATAGAGAGAATAGGAAAGAAAATGAAGCGGATTTCAGCTTTATCAAAGATTGCTTTAGAGTAAAAGAGGAAGAACGGCAGCAGGAGGTGGAAAAGACCGGAAAAATGCTCAGTAATGCCTTGAATTTCCTCGGAAATACCTTCGGAGAGGGACAAGAGCTGCTCCTTTTCCTTTCGGAGCTTACGAAGAGTCCATATGCACTCAGTTTCCTTTCCGATGTGGGAAATGAGACTTACTCGCGCTACAATCAGTATTTGCTTCTTAAAGACAAGCAGAAGGCCCTGCAGGAAGAGGCGAAAGAGGCTTTGAGGAGCTAAGATGGAAAGCTGAATCAAGCAAATGGACAACAATGGAAAATAAGGAAAAAGCCATGCATTGCAAGAGAAGTATAGGGGAAGAAGGATTAGGGATTAAGTATTGGAGCTTAGTGAAGGCGGAGTAACAGAAGAGAATGAACAGCATAATTTTTTTATAATGGAAATGATTGGAACAGTACTTTTGCTATTTCCGGAGTTCTTGCGGCAAAGGAAAAGAAAAATGGATCTTTTTGGCGCGGTGACGCTTGGGTGTACCACGGCAGTTGGTGGTGGGATGGTCCGGGATTTAATTCTGGGACAAACGCCGCCTATTATGTTTTTTTACAACCGATTTATACGGAAGTGGCATTTGTGACAAGCATCCTCTACTTTGTATTTGAAAAAAGAGCCCAAAGACAAAGCGGAGAACATGTTACGAACTTACTGTATATTGCGGACAGCGTTGGACTTGGGGTCTTTGTTGTTGTGGGAAGTCTTGCGGCCTTCCGTGCCGGATATGGAAGTAGTCTCTTTCTTTGTACGTTCGTAGGAGTTCTTACCGGAATTGGCGGCGGGCTGCTTCGAGATATGCTTTCTGCGGAGCTTCCTATCATCATGAGAAAACGAGTTTATGGACTTGCTGCTATTTTTGGAGCGCTGAGCTTTTCCCTTCTTATGGAGTGGCATTATGAAGAGGAAGTTGCTATATTCTCCGGGGTCAGTATTACCGCCCTTATCCGCTTTCTTGCGATTTACTATCATTGGAATCTGCCGTCTTTTAAGGAGGAATAGTGGAATCGATATTGTCCTCCAAGAAAATATAGAAGTAACAGTAAAATATAGAAAAAGGTATCAAAAAAATCGCCATTTCGAAAAAGCACGAAATGACGATTTTTAATAGTATCGCGTTCAAAGCGTGAAGATCTCCGGTCTCTTCCGTTACATTTTATTCTCGGCATTCCTCTTTCTCTGTATCACAACAAAAGGCAAGACCTGTAAGGAGAGGAGGAAAAAGCTAAGGTAAAGATAGATAGCACTACGGTCAAAGGTTTTTGTCCATCCCCTTCCCTGAGCGAGTACTTTCGGAGTTCTGTTTGTATCATGTACTTTTGGACTATTTTCTGCGGGATTAGGTGTGGGTCTATCTACTCCTAAGACGTTCTCGGGAGGATTCATAGGAGCGGGAGGAGGTGTTGTTACACCGATAGGAGGTCTTTCCACCACTCTTGGAGGAGTACTTCCGCCACCGCCGGGATTTCCGGGAGTATTACCGCCCCTACTCGGGGTAGGAGGAGTGCCTCCGTTATCATTTGGTTTAGGAGGAGTATTCTCATTGGTACCGGGAGTGGGAGGATTGTCATTTCCCTTTGGCGGCTCCGGGGTATTTTCTTCTTCAGGAGGTGTGTTACTTGTGTTTGTTATGATGAAGCCGCGCCCTGAATCTAAACGATTCTCTATCGTACTGGTATAGCCTTCCACTTCCACTTCTTTTACTGTGTACTCTATTTTTTTGCCGTTCTTTTCTTTCAGTACAAAGAAATTGTGCTGCCAATCGTTTAAGGCATTTAAAGTAGCTGAGTCAAGGTATGAACCATTTCCCCAAAGTTCAACAACAATTTCTTTCGGACGCTTTCCTTTCCCTTCCCAAATCTTGGTCACCGGGATAACGAAGCTGTCGTCTTCATCATAGTAGTTGGTAATAGTGAATTTTGTGTCTTGCGTACCGGATATAGCAGCTTTATATCCCTTTACCGGCTCTTCCTTAACACTATAATCAATGTCCTTTCCGTCTTCGCCCTTTCTTGGCATTTCTTCAAAGGTATGTTGCCAATCGTTATCATCGGAAAGTATTGCGGAAAGCTCCTCTTTCTTTTCTCCGTTCACCAGAAGATAAACCTTAACCCTACTGGTGTCTGAAGTGAAATGATCCATCAGGACATCAAGAGCACTTGCAGCAAGGCTGTTATTTTCACGATCATCGGATAAATCATCATGAGAATCGAAATCCGCCGTATCGCTTAAAAAGACTGCCATGCAAGGAATCATCGAATAAAGAAAGTCTTCCGCTTAAATAATCATCAAGTAGAGAAGCGGGAGAGGGAGTACCGGGTTTTACGGTTAGAGCCCATTTCTTTTCTACAATAATATCTCGAGTATTCGGATTTATTTTTTTGTTTGTAAGATCTAAGGGATATACCGCTTTATTATCTTCCTCTTTTATCAATACACTGTGTACTGTCTTATCTAACTTATAACCGAAGGGCGGATCTACCTCTACAATCTCATACTCACCGTCTGTCAGATTGTCGATAATACCTTCTCCGTTATACCAGTGGTAACCATCATATTATAATTGGAGTATTTCTTGGTGAGTATAAATTCTGCATCTTGTAAAACATCTCCAGTATCTTTATCCGTCTTTTAATCTTGATACTATGCTTTTTCCCTTGAAATGTATTCAAATTTTGCTTTACAGTGTAAGTGCTATTAATTTCTTTGGTATCGATTCCTACGAGTTTGGCACTGTTGTTGTAGGAGGAACCTTTCTCCGGGAATTCGTGGAGCTCCACAAAGTAGCGTAATTCAAAGCCTTTATTCGGAGCAATATGATCCAAATTGTATGTAAAACCGACAGGGATATCTTTTCCGTCATGCACAAAATCCGGATAGATGGTTTCTTCTTCAGCAGGCTTCAAGCCTTCGGCATCGGATCTTAAGGAATAGATGGATCCGGGATTCGCATCATCTGCGGCAGGCTCGAAATATTTTTTTCCATTTTGAGCCACTTTCCATTCACCGCTTCTCCATACTCCTCTTCGCAGAACGGGCTGGTATAAGGAGCCATCAATGGAATATCCCGAATAAAAACTGTACGGCATAAAGTATCCGAAGTTGCCGGCGCCTAAACGGTCCACAAACTGAACAGAATCATAACCGTTCTCATTATGCGTTCCTTCGAAACTTTTTGCATCGAAGCGAACCACATATTCCATAATATAATGAAAGTTTCCGTCATCATCTTTTATTTCCTGCACTTCTCCGCGAACACTTTTGGAAAAACCTTGCGGAGCGGTATAAGTATAAGTGGTATCTTCCTCTTGCCTATCATCAGAGAGAAGGGAGACATCCATATTGGTATCGGAAAGTAGCTCCGCATCAGTGACGTTGACTCCATTTTCTGTAAACTCGGAAAATTCATCGGAAGCCACTCTACTATCCGAAGTCTCCCTTTCGGATAACTCTTCAGAGCTGTTCAAGTTTTCCCTTGCACTTTCTTCTATTTCTACTGTTTCTGCATTTTCTGCACTGCTTTCTGCAATAAACAAGGGCATTTCCGCTTCCCCTTCCGCCTTTGCAAAGGAGTAGCCCTGCCAAATCATAAGTATAGAAAAAAGAAAGGCTATAATTCTTCTTTTTGCTTTCAAACCTGTATTCCTCCATTATTATAATTAAAAATAAAAAAATTAAAGTACTGGTTGAATAGATTTACCATAGATTCCCTTTTTGAACAAGATGACAATGGAAATTTTTATAATTATAGTGGAAATGTAGATTTTATTGGATTCTTAATTACTTAATTATAATGAAATGATTGAGAGGTGTGCAAATATATAATGTATAGTTGTACAAATATATTTTTGTGCTATACTGCTTGTTAAGCAGAAAGAGGTGATTACATGGCGATAACAGAAGCACAGGCGAGAGCTACAGCGAAGTACAAGGCAAAGAATTACAAACGTGTACCGCTTGACTTAAGAAAAAGAAGAGTATGACGCGTTGAAGGAGCAAGCGGAAAGTATGCCTATGAATACCTTTATTAAGAGAGCCTTAAACTCCTACACGGGGCAAGAGATATTTAAGGTGTAAGAAGAAAGAGGGGAAAATGCCTACTATATCGATGTTTTACGGAATTATTATAAGGATGTATAGGGAAATTGGTGGACAGCACAAGATACCGCATATACACGCAGAATATCAAGGAGAAGAGGTAGTTGTAAGCCTTGAGGGTGATGCTTTAGAAGGTGGCATACCGAAGAAAAAGCAAAGTCTTGTTGTAGCGTGGGTAAATATCCATTATGACGACCTTTTAGCTAACTGGAATTTGTTAGAGAAAGGGGAAAAAACTTTTACTATTGAGCCTTTAAAATAGGGGGGGATATATGTTACAGCCTGAGTTATTAAGCGTTTCCCCAAAAGAGGGGTATAAGCTTCTTCTTTCTTATGAAAACGGGGAAAATAAAATCTTTGATGTTACCCCATACATAAGCGGGGCATGGTATGGGGAGTTAAAAGACCTTGAAACATTTAAAAAAGTTAGGATTTCCAATCATTCCGTAGAGTGGGAAGGCGGGCAAGATATTGCACCGCATGAGTTGTATCACAATTCTATATCCGTATAAATACATACTAAGCTAATTAAGAGGGTTTAAAACCCTCTTTTTTTATTCTTAACAAGTGGCTAAGGCGAAGCCTGAGACATCTTGTTCTTAACAAGTGGCTAAGGCGAAGCCTGAGACATCTTGTTAATGGACTTTAGCCAGTATCGGAGCTGACATTTGAAAAATGTTAGCTCTGATACAAAAAACCACCATGCGAGGTGGGAAACACTGTTATACAAAAATCACCTTTCCTAATACAATAAAGTTGTTCAAGCTATATTGTAGAAAAGGAAGGTGATTTTATGGCGAAGAAAGAATATGCATTGGCACATACGAAATGGATGTGTAAATATCATATTGTCTTCACACCGAAGTATAGGGCGAAAAATAATATATTATCAATATAAGTCAGATATTCGGGATATTATCAGCAGCTCTGCGCCTTTAAAGGAGTGGAGATTATAGAAGGGCATTTAATGCCGGACCATGTACACATTCTGGTTAGTATTCCACCTAAGATTAGCGTTTCTTCTTTTTATGGGCTATTTAAAGGGAAAAAGTGCCTTTAATGATATTTGATAAACACGCAAATCTTAAATACAAATTTGGAAACAGACATTTTTGGGTAGAAAGGCTATTATATCAGTACAGTGAGGTTTAAATGAAGCCACAATAAAAAAGTATATCCAAGATCAAGAAAAACACGATATAGCTTTGGATAAACTAAGTGTTAAAGAATATGAAGACCCTTTTAAGGGTTAAAGTGCAGTAGTACCAATACCCCTTTATGGGGTAGCGACAGAGTCAAACGCAATATGGCTTGAATGGGAGCTGTGGGAAGGTGCAAAAGCAAACTTCCCATAGCCCCGAAAAATGAAAGCCAGCGCTTAGACGCTGGTAAGTAGCAGGGGCTATAGCTGAGCAAACCACCCGTTTGACGGGTGGTAGTGATTGGAGAATTGAGAAAAGAGTTGAGAGAGTTGAGAAAAAGTTTCTCGTTTTGGAAAGGGGGATATATGAATCCTTATCAAAGAGGGCAGAAAGCATTGTGCGGGGATTACTTTAAATTTTTGCATAAAAAAATCGAGGTGACAAGATTCGAACTTGCGACCCCCTGGTCCCAAACCAGGTGCTCTACCAAACTGAGCCACACCTCGGAAGTTTCTCGATTTTAAACGACAAACTTGCCAATTAACTATAGCGAGAGGAGACATCCTTGTCAAGAAGAACTTGGCAGTCTCTTGTTCCTTTGTAAAATACCATGATTTTTCTTGACTTTTCCTTCCTACAAGCTTATATTTGTTTGGCGTGAGTTTTTCTCGCGTCTTTCTTTATGTATTCCTATAAGCAGGGTGGTCACATAAAGAAGAGAAAAAATTATAGGAAAGGAGACCAAAATGCCAACATTTAACCAGCTCGTTAGAAAGGGCAGAGAAACTTCCAAAAAGAAGTCTACAGCCCCTGCTCTTCAGAAAGGATTCAACTCCTTAAAGAAGAGAGCAACTACGAACAGCGCTCCACAGAAGCGAGGTGTATGTACAGCAGTTAAGACTGCTACACCGAAGAAGCCGAACTCGGCTCTTCGTAAGATCGCCAGAGTTCGTCTTTCCAACGGAATTGAAGTTACATCTTACATTCCCGGAGAAGGACACAATCTTCAGGAGCACTCTGTTGTTATGATTCGTGGTAGCCGTGTTAAGGATTTACCCGGTACAAGATACCATATCATCCGTGGAACACTGGATACCGCAGGCGTAGCAAACCGTATGCAGGCTCGTTCCAAGTACGGTGCAAAGAAGCCTAAGGCTAAGAAGGCTTAAGTAGTTGAAGGAGCGCGTCGTAAAAAGACAGCGTAAAACATGGTTTAGACATGGTTATGACGGAAGCATTTGGTCACAATTTCTTTTTCAATAAAGTAGATGTGTCCAATTCCGCATGAACTCAAACGGATAACCGAAAGAGAGTACCGTAGATCTAAATGCAATATTTAAGGAGGGAAGTAACGTGCCACGTAAAGGACATACTCTACACAGAGACGTGCTGGCAGACCCGATTTACAATTCCAAGCTTGTAACAAAGCTTGTAAACTCCATCATGTTGGATGGAAAGAAGGGCGTAGCACAGAAAATCGTTTATGGTGCATTTGAGCGAGTAACTGCCAAGGCAGAGAAAGATGCACTGGAAGTATTTGATGAGGGCGATGAACAACATCATGCCTGTACTTGAGGTAAAAGGCAAAGAGAGTTGGAGGAGCAACTTATCAGGTACCTATGGAAGTAAAGCCGGAAAGACGCCAGACTTTGGCTCTTCGTTGGCTGACAGAGTTCTCCAGAAAGCGTTCTGAGAAGACACAGGCTGAGAGACTTGCAAATGAAATTATGGATGCGGCAAACAATACGGGTGCTGCAGTAAAGCGTAAAGAGGAAATGCATAGAATGGCTGAGGCTAATAAGGCGTTTGCTCATTACAGATTCTAATAGGAGGAAAGACATTGGCTGAAAGACAGTATTCCCTTGAGCATACAAGAAATATTGGTATCATGGCACATATCGACGCTGGAAAGACTACTCTTACAGAGCGTATCCTCTTTTACACCGGTGTAAATCATAAGATCGGTGAGACACACGAAGGTAGTGCTACCATGGACTGGATGGCACAGGAGCAGGAAAGAGGTATCACTATTACCTCTGCCGCAACGACCTGTCACTGGACACCGGAAAAAGAACACAAGAAGATTCCGGGTGCACCGGAGTACAGAATCAACATCATTGATACCCCGGGACACGTAGACTTCACGGTAGAAGTTGAGCGTTCTCTCCGTGTACTGGACGGCGCAGTAGGTGTCTTCGATGCGAAGAGCGGAGTTGAACCGCAGTCTGAGAACGTATGGCGTCAGGCAGATACCTATCATGTACCGCGTATCGCGTTCATCAATAAGATGGATGTAGTGGGAGCGGATTTCTTCCACTCCGTACAGACTATCGTAGACCGTTTGGGTAAGAACTGTATCATCACCCAGGTTCCGATGGGAAGAGAAGATACTTTTGTGGGCGTAATTGATCTCTTCGAAATGAGAGCCTACTTCTATAAGGATGATAAGGGCGAAGTAATTGAGATTACCGATGTACCGGATGAGTACAAGGATCTTGCAGAAGAGTATAGAGAAAAGCTCGTAGAAGGTATCTCTGAACTCGATGATGACCTTATGGAGAAGTATCTCGAAGGAGAGACACCGACCGAGGAAGAACTGAAGAAGGCACTTCGTAAGGGAACCATCGAAGGAAATGCTATTCCCTGCCTTTGCGGTACTGCATATCGTAACAAAGGTGTACAGAAGCTTCTGGATGCGGTTATTGACTTCTTACCGGCTCCTACCGATATCCCGGATATTCAGGGTACCGATATGGACGGGGAAGAGGATAGCAGACCGTCATCCGACAGCGCACCTTTCTCTGCGCTTGCATTTAAGATTATGACGGATCCTTTCGTGGGAAAGCTTGCTTATTTCCGTGTATATTCCGGAACATTAAAGACAGGTTCTTATGTTCTGAATTCAACAAAGAACAAGAAGGAAAGAGTAGGACGTCTCTTACAGATGCATGCGAATAAGCGTCAGGAGCTGGATGAGGTTTTCTCCGGTGATATCGCCGCAGCAGTAGGCTTTAAGCTTACTTCTACCGGTGACACCATCTGCGACGAGCAGCATCCAATTATTCTGGAATCCATGGAGTTCCCGGAGCCGGTTATCTCCGTTGCTATCGAGCCGAAGACGAAGGTTTCTCAAGGTAAGATGAGTGATGCTTTGGCTAAAGCTTTGCTGAAGAAGATCCCACATTCCGCGTAAGGACGAATGAAGAGACCGGACAGACCATTATTTCCGGAATGGGTGAGTTACACTTGGAAATCATTGTTGACCGTCTTCTGCGTGAGTTTAAGGTTGAGGCAAATGTAGGCGCTCCTGAGGTTGCTTACAAAGAGACCTTTACGAAGCCCGTTGATGTGGAAGGAAAGTATATTCACCAGTCCGGTGGTTCCGGTATGTACGGACACTGTAAGGTTAAGTTTGAACCGATGGATCCGAATGCAGAAGAGACCTTCAAGTTCCAGTCCACTGTTGTGGGCGGCTCTATTCCGAAGGAGTATATCCCAGCTATTGAAAAGGGTATCCGTGATGCAGCAAACTCCGGTGTTCTTGCCGGCTATCCGGTACTCGGCGTAAACGCAAATGTTTATGACGGATCTTATCACGAGGTAGACTCTAACGAGCGTGCCTTCGAGTTCGCAGGTTCCATAGCATTCAAGAATGCAATGCAGAAAGCAGATCCTATTCTTCTTGAGCCGATTATGAAGGTCGAGATTACTACTCCGGAAGAGTACATGGGAAATGTTATCGGAGACGTTAACTCCCGTAGAGGTAAGATTGAGAGCATGGAGGATATCCCGTCCGGAAAGCAGATTAATGCTTATGTACCTCTTGCGGAGATGTTCGGATATGCTACAGACCTTCGCTCCAAGACACAGGGTAGAGCAAACTATTCTATGTTCTTTGAGAAGTATGAGAAATGCCCGAAGAACATCCAAGAGAAGGTATTATCCGAGGCAAAGAAATAAAGCAAAACCGCTTGCTTAATGCATAAACTGATGATAAAATCATGAATACTGGGTTCGTTTTCAGGAACTTGGGATGTACTGCAATTCGCATGCTATGCATGCGTTGGTGCTTGGCATGATTTTTGTTGTATTACATTTATTAGGAGGGTATTGAAATGGCAAAAGCGCATTTTGAGCGAACCAAACCACACTGTAACATCGGAACTATCGGACACGTTGACCATGGTAAGACAACTCTTACAGCTGCTATTACCAAGGTTCTTGCTGATCGTGTAGCCGGAAACACGGCAACTGATTTTGCTAATATCGATAAAGCTCCGGAAGAGAGAGAAAGAGGAATTACCATCAACACCGCTCACGTTGAGTATGAGACTGAAAAGAGACACTATGCTCACGTTGACTGCCCGAGCCACGCTGACTATGTTAAGAACATGATCACCGGTGCTGCACAGATGGATGGAGCTATCCTTGTAGTAGCTGCTACCGATGGTGTTATGGCACAGACAAGAGAGCATATCCTTCTTGCTCGTCAGGTAGGTGTTCCTGCTATCGTTGTATTCCTGAACAAGTGTGATATGGTTGACGATCCTGAGCTTCTTGAGCTCGTTGAGATGGAAGTTAGAGAGCTTCTTTCCGAGTATGAGTTCCCGGGAGATGACATCCCTGTAATCAAGGGTTCCGCATTAAAGGCTCTTGAGGATCCGAAGTCCGAGTGGGGCGATAAGATCATGGAACTTATGGATGCAGTAGACAGCTATATTCCTGAGCCTGCTCGTGAGACTGATAAGCCGTTCCTTATGCCTGTTGAGGATATCTTCACTATCACAGGTCGTGGAACCGTTGCTACCGGTAGAGTAGAGCGTGGTGTTCTTCATGTATCTGACGAAGTTGAAATCGTTGGTATCAATGAAGAGACTCAGAAGTCTGTTATTACCGGAATTGAGATGTTCCGTAAGCAGCTTGATGAGGCTATGGCAGGTGACAACGTTGGTCTTCTTCTTCGTGGTATCAACCGTGATCAGATCGAAAGAGGACAGGTTATCTGTAAGCCGGGTTCTGTAAAGTGCCACAAGAAGTTTACTGCTCAGGTTTACGTGTTAACCAAGGATGAAGGTGGACGTCACACTCCTTTCTTCACAAACTATCGTCCTCAGTTCTATTTCAGAACAACTGACGTAACCGGTGTCTGCATGCTTCCGAACGGGGTAGAGATGGTTATGCCCGGTGATAACACTGAGATGGAAGTTGATTTGATTCACCCGATCGCTATGGAAGAGGGTCTTCGTTTCGCTATCCGTGAGGGTGGTAGAACTGTAGGTTCCGGAAGAGTTGTTAAGATTCTTGAGTAATCCTATATAGACTTTTAAAAAGCTGCTTGCTTTGCAAGCAGCTTTTTTTGTCTGCAAGGGAAATATGGGATTGTAAATCTATTTGTGCTACAATAAAACAAATATGTTGTACGGAAGTAAAAAAATATTCAATAAAATCAGTGATTTGCTATTGGACTCTCTGGCTTTCATTTGTAGCAGAGATTAGAAACTACGCAGGAAGGAGAACTGTATGAATGGATTTAAGGAAGTTATGGAAACATTACAGGAACAGAATATCGAGGTTCAGCTTGTAGAACATGAAGCTGCTATTACGATGGAGGATGCCGATAGAGTGATTGAAGGTATTCCCGGAGTAAGAACCAAGACTTTGTTCCTGATGAACAAAAAGAAAACGAAGTTCTACCTCCTGATTATGGATGAAGACAAGCGTCTGGATATGACTGCCTTTAAAGAGCTTGTTGATGACCGGCAGCTTAAGATGGCTTCTGAGGAGATGCTCTATGAGAAATTAGGTTTGCAGCCCGGCGTAGTATCTCCATTCGGCCTTTTGAATGACAAGGACGGGGATGTGGAAGTGTATATTGATAAAGACATTGCGGATGAAGAAAGAATGAGTTTTCATCCGAATACAAATGAGAAGACCATCTTTATCAAGACAGTGGATTTATATCCGTTTTTGGAGCATATCGGACATCCTGCAAAAACAGTATTGCTATAGGTTTTTAGGACCATTTATTGCTGATTTAAAATCCCATTCGCAGAATTCTAACACAGAATTGCGAATGGGAAAATCTCTTGATTCAATTCTTTATTAAATCTTTCCAACTAAGTCAATTCCGGGCTTTAAGGTCTTTTTCTCCCGGTGTCCATCTTGCAGGGCAAACTTCATTGCCATGTTCTGCTACAAACTGACAGTACTGAACCTTACGAAGAAGCTCATCCGCATTTCTTCCGATATTTCCGGCACTTACTTCATAGGTTACAATCTTTCCTTCCGGATTCACAATGAAACTTCCTCTTTCTGCAAGGCTTCCGTTCTCCGGAAATACTTCAAAGGCCTTGGAAAGGCTATGGCTGGGATCGGAGAGCATCGGAAAGCTTAATTTTTCCAATCTTGGAAGATGCATCGTGCCAAGCCTTATGCACGAAATGGGTATCGGTAGATACGGAATAGATTTCACAACCAATCTTCTGAAACTCCGCATACTTGTTCTGCAAATCTTCCAGCTCTGTAGGACAAACAAAGCTAAAATCCGCAGGATAGAAAAAAAGAATACAGACCACTTTCCTAAAAATGTCCTTCTTCTCCACAGTGCAAAAGCTGTCCTTGTGGTAAGCGTTAACGGAAAAAAATCCTCCACTTCCTTGTTTAATAATGACATACTACCTCCTTTTTCTATAAGCTGTTACTACTATTGAGTAACAGAAGTTTTAAAATAATAATTATTATCGTTATTCTATAGGAGAATTCTATCATTGTCAATGCAAAAATACAGCCGACTTTTTTTATTTTTTTGCTGTTGCTCTTTTATTTTTTTAAATATAAAGTCGAGAAATCATAATTTGATATTATTAAATAAATAAATTTTGAACAAGACGAAGGAAAAATATTCCTTGTACCTTTGTTTTTAATGAATATTGCTTACGAAGTATGCCATACCTTTAGGGAACTGTCATACAGAGAATAAAGAAGTACTGACATCTTTTTTTAAGCTATAGGCTAGACATCTATATTTTTTGAAAAAAATAAGGTAATATATATCGGTTAAATAAAACAGTAAAGGATAGTTTTATGGGAAAAAACGTAGATAATTTAGATGATGTGGCAAATCTTCTTTCCAAGAAATCCGAACAGAAAATTATATTGAAGAAGAGAAACCAAAGCCAACGCATTTTGCGCAATAAAAGAAAAAAGAGAGAGTCAATGAGGACAGAAAGATTATGGTGATTCCTGTCCTTATTGTGGTACTGATTTTAATCATTAAGTTTTTGGAAGCTCTGGGTATGGGCGGAACTTTCCCGGATAAACGAAAAGTTCCGGTTTCCGCCTCGGAACTCAGCTCAGCGTCCAATATTCCCGAGGAGGCAACAGAGCCTGTTTTAAAGGAATACAACGACGACGTTCTGGAGAAGTTTTTCCAAGAGTATTTTCAAGCTAAGCTTTCTGCCGATGTAGATACCCTGTATCGTTTAAGCGGTGTTACAAACCAAAGTACAGAACAAAGAAATAAATTGCAGAGTCAGCTAAAAACACAGTCCGGTTATATTGAGTCTTATGAGGACATCAAGACTTACGCTGTTCCCGGTATAGGGGAGAATGAGAAACTGGTTTTCCTGCAATACAAGGTGCGTTTTCGTAGAGCAAAAACTCCAGCTCCCGCAATTATGTACTGCTATATGCAGGTAAATGAGGCGAATGCTTTTGAACTTGTGGAAAATAAAACCCCGGAGCAGACAAAATTTGTCCATGAATATATTCAGACTCATGATGAGGTAAAAGATTTAATCCAAGCTGTAGATTCTCAGCTTTTAGAGGCACTTTCTTCCGACTCTCGCCTTGCCGTACTTTATGATGCATTTCAAACCGGAAGAATATATACGGAAGATCAGGCTTCCATTGATTCCGAGGTATCTCTCATTGAGATGGATGATAACGGTCCGACGGAAGAGACAAGTGCAAGTGTTCCGGAAACAACCGATGGAGGAAGTACCGGGGAGAGTACGGAGAGCCCTGCTACTGAAGCATCCGGCGGGCAGGCAGGGGAAACGGCTCCGTCGGAGACAAACGAAGGAGCATAACTGTTCAGAGTTTTATGCCTCCCTGAAAAAATATTGCAGGGAGCGGAAAGAGATAAGATGAATACCAAGGATTTTTATTATGATTTACCGGAGGAGCTGATTGCACAGGATCCCTTGTTAAAACGTTCGGCTTCCCGGCTTCTTGTGATGGACAGGAAAAGCGGAGAGATAGAGCATAAGCACTTTGAAGATGTCCTTTCCTATCTTAGAGAGGGCGATTGTCTGGTTTTAAACAATACGAAAGTTATCCCTGCGCGTTTACATGGTGTAAAGGCGGGAACAGGGGCGCATGTGGAAGTTCTGCTTCTCACAAGGCTCACGGATAAAAGCTGGGAATGTATAGTTCGACCGGGAAAGAAGCTCCGTGTCGGTGCAGAAATTATTTTTGCAGAAAATTTACTTTCGGGAACAGTGATCGAGTGTAAGGAAGACGGCAACCGGATTATAGAGTTTCATTTTGAAGGCATATTTGAGGAAATCTTGGATAAGCTTGGAGAAATGCCGCTTCCTCCTTATATCACAAAACAACTTAGCGATAAGACAAGATACAATACCGTCTATGCAAAGGAAGAAGGCTCTGCGGCGGCACCGACTGCAGGACTCCATTGGACGAAGGAGCTTCTTGAGAAGGTGCAGGAGAAGGGCGTAAAAATTGCCTATGTAACGCTCCATGTGGGACTCGGGACCTTTCGCCCGGTGAAGGTGGAAGACGTGGAAAAACACCACATGCACTCGGAACTCTATATCATCGATAAAGAAACCGCAGACTTAATCAACAGCACGAAGAAAGCCGGTGGAAGAATTATCTGCACGGGAACAACCTCCTGCAGGACAATCGAATCCAATGCCGATGAGAACGGCGTTCTTCATCCCGGAAGTGCATGGACGGATATTTTTATCTATCCGGGCTATCGTTTTAAAGTCATGGACGGGCTTATTACGAACTTTCATTTGCCGGAGTCGACACTCATTATGTTGGTGTCCGCCTTTTCCAATCGGGAAAATGTCTTGCATGCTTACGAAGAGGCGGTAAGGGAAAGATACAGATTCTTCAGCTTTGGGGATGCCATGCTGATTTTGTAAGCAAAAATCTAATCAATGTTGTTCGATCAATTTCATGCAATGGCTATTATATGGAAATGTTGCTTAGACCATATTATGCAGAGAAGCAAGGTATGGAAGAAACAGCGGGAGAAATTTGGAGTACAGTATGCGAATCAATAAATGGCTATCCTCCATGGGAATTTGTTCAAGAAGAGAGGCGGATCGACTGATTTCCGAAGGGAGAATCAAGGTAAACGGAGAAGCGGCAAGCCTTGGTCAGGAAATCAGCGGTGAGGAAGAGATAGAACTGGACGGTAAGTGCATTTCCGGACAAGGAGAGAAGCGGGAAAAGCCGAGAGAGGTTCTTCTTGCCTATTACAAGCCGCGCGGAGTGATTTGCACGACAGGAGAGAAGGACAGAGGGAAAAATGTCATTGAGGATATACAGTATCCCGAGCGTATTTATCCGATTGGGCGTCTCGATAAGGACTCTGAAGGCCTCCTCCTTCTTACCAATCAAGGCGAGCTGGTTAATCAAATCAACAAGTCCCGGAGCGAAAAAGAGAAGGAATATATCGTGACGGTGGAAGAGGATATCACAAAGCATTTTTACGGGAAATGAGCGAGGGTGTATATCTTAAGGACTTGGAAAGGACGACAAAACCCTGCCTCGTCTTTTCAGGAGGAAAAATATTCCGGTCGCACAAAGAAAGAGACAGTTTCACATTATCTTAACGGAAGGACTAAACAGGCAGATTCGGAGAATGTGCAACGCTCGGCTATACAGTGAAGCGTCTTAAGAGAGTTCGAATCATGAATCTGACTGTGGACGGGTTAAAGCCCGGAGAATATCAGGGAGATTCGGAAAGAAGAGCTGGGGCTTAAGTAAATGCCACCCTGCTTTTTATAAAGAAAGAATGATGAAAAGGACATGTGAAAAAGGATAAGGAAGAGTAAGTAAGAGTAAGTAAGAGTAAGTAAGAGTAAGAGTAAGGTATTCATCCTATAACTTTAAAAACAGAAAGAGAAACTATGGATAAGAGAAAACGGATAGAGGAGCTTGTAGAGCTTTTTAAATCAGGCTGGGAAAGCCTATTATGAGGCGGGGCAAGAAATTATTTCCAACCTGGAATATGACAAAGCCTATGATGAACTGGTGCGTCTTGAGGAAGAGACAGGGATTGTCCTGTCAGCCAGTCCCACACAAAATGTCGGATACAGCGTGGCTACAGCCCTTCCGAAGGAGGAGCATGCGAGCCCGATGCTTTCTCTTGATAAAACAAAGTCCGTGGAGACTTTACAAAGCTTTCTCGGGGAGCAGAAGGGATTCTTCCTCGAAACTCGACGGTCTTACGGTTGTGATGACCTATGAGAAGGGTGAGCTTTGTCAAGGCGGTTACCCGCGGAAACGGCAGAATCGGAGAAATCGTTACGGAAAAATGCAAAAGCGTTTTTCGAAATCTTCCTTTACGGATTCCCTTTAAAGGAAGGCTGGTTCTTCGCGGAGAAGCGTTGATTCGCTATTCCGATTTCGCAAAGATCAATGAAGAAATTCCGGAGGAGGGGGCGAAATACAAGAATCCGAGGAATCTTTGTTCCGGTTCCGTTCGACAGTTGGATCCGAAAATCACCTGGGAAAGAAGAGTTTATTTTTCCCCTTTACGCTCGTTTCGGTAGAGGAGGGAGAGGGCAGGTCTTCCCGTGATAGTGGAGGACTTCCCGACTTTCATAACAGCCATGAAGCGGAATTCAATTTTTAGAGCAACAGGGCTTTCAGGTCGTGGGACGCAGGGCGGTAAATAAAGAGGAGCTTCCCGGTGCTGTTTCGGACTTTTCCGAACAGGTCAAGAAAAATGATTTTCCCTCCGACGGTCTGGTACTTCTATGGACGATATAAGCTACGGAAAAGAGTCTCGGGACTACAGCCAAGTTCCCTCGAAATGCCCTTGCTTTTAAATGGGAAGACGAGGAAGAAAAAGACCATTCTTCGCGAGGTGGAATGGTCTCCAAGCAGAACCGGTCTAATCAATCCCGTGGCAATATTTGACCCGGTGGAGCTGGAGGGAACCGTAGTCAGCAGGGCGAGCCTTCACAATATCAGCTATCTGGAAGACCTGAAGCTTGGAATCGGAGATGAAATTACGGTGTATAAAGGCCAATATGATCATCCCGCAGATTGGGGAGAACCTCACGAAGTCGGGTAAGCTCCCGATACCGGAACATTGTCCTGCCTGTCACGAGGAAACGAAGATTGTACAGGATAAGGAAGCGAAGATGCTTTACTGTGAAAATCCCCATTGCCCTGCAAAGCGGATTAAGCAGTTTGCTCTTTTCGTGAGCCGGGATGCCTTAAATATAGAGGGACTTTCCGAAATGACTTTGGAGAAATTTATCGGAAAGGGATTTATTCAGGAATTTTCGGATTTATTTTTCTTTGGAAGAGCATAAGGAGGAGATTATCGCTATGGAGGGCTTCGGACAGAAGTCCTGTGATAAGCTTATTGAAAATGCGGAGAAAGCGAGGGAAACGAGCCTTGCGAGGCTCCTTTACGGCTTAGGAATCGGGGGGATCGGAGCAAGTAATGCGAGAGTCCTTTCGGAAGCCTTTCATGATGATGCGGAGGCACTTTCTCGGGCAGAGCTTAGTGAGGTGGTGTCCATCAAAGGGATAGGACCGATACTCGGGGAAAGCATTGTCCGTTATTTTAAAGAGGAAGAAAATTGCAGGCTTTTCCGGAAACTCTTATCCATACTGCACCTCCATAGGGAGGAGAAAGCGGAAAATACCGCACTTTCCGGCAAGGTCTTTGTAATTACGGGCTCTTTAAACCATTTTCAAAATCGAAAGGAGCTGGAGGAGGAGATTCGAAAGGCGGGAGCAAGCACCGCTTCTTCCGTTTCGAAGAATACTCTTATCTTATCAACAATGACAAGAATTCTACCAGCAGTAAGAATAAGAAGGCTCAGGAGCTGGGAATTCCGATTCTTTCGGAGGAAGATTTCTTAAGGCTTCTACAAGGCGAGTAGAGGAGATGAAGCTATGCAAGGCATATATTCAAATAAGGATAGGAACCTTGATGGCGATATATCTAGAAGAAACTAAGGAGAACGAATGAACTTTCAAGACTACGATATCTATTTTCCGCACCTGCAGATCGGAATCAAGCATCTCGTAAATCATATCAGCCCCTTCGGCTTTACGATTGCCTTTTACGGCATCATTATCGGTTGCGGAATGTTGCTTGGTATGCTTGTTGCGAGTAAAGAGTATGTGAGATGCGGCTATAAGGCGGATGATATTCAGGACTTTGCGCTATTTGTTATCATTTTAGGGGTGATTGGGGCAAGAATTTATTATGTCATCTTTGAATGGGACTATTATTCTCAGCATCTTATGGAGATTCCAAATATCCGGCAGGGGGGACTTGCGATTTACGGAGGGGTTCTTACTGCAATTGCGACCTGTATCGTTTTTTGTAAGAAAAAGAAGCTGGAGTTCTTTCCCATGGCGGATGCCGGTGTACTGGGGCTTATTCTCGGACAGGCTATGGGACGCTGGGGAAACTTCTTTAATGCGGAGGCTTTCGGAGGCTATACGAATTCCCTCTTTGCCATGCGTATAAAGGAATCCATTGTGAATCCTTCGATGATCAATGACAATGTGGCGGCTCATCTGCAAAATATAGACGGAATCAGCTATGTGCAGGTGCATCCCACCTTCCTGTATGAGAGTGTTTGGAACCTCTGCGTATTCTTTTTTCTCCTTTGGTTTTCCAAAAGAAAGAAGTTTAAGGGACAGATATTTCTCCTGTACCTAGGGCTTTACGGACTGGGACGTTTCTTTATCGAAGGGCTCCGTGCAGATTCTTTGATGCTTTTTGGGACGGGAATAGCGGTTTCCTAGGCACTTTCTCTTGTCCTTGTTATTGTGAGTATTGTCTTGCAGTATCTTTTCTTTAAAAGGGCTAGGGTTAAGGAAAAGAAGGAATAGAAAAATCGTCGATAGAAATAGGGAAAAGGGGGTTGTGGAAAATCAAAATAATTTTCAAAGCAATACAGGTCTGAACTTGGGGCACGCTCTCGCTAGCTTCGCCACGTAGCGGATACTAAGCGAAAAACTGCGTTTCTCTTGTTTTTCGCAAGTACCGACGGGCTCAGACTACCCCCGCATTCAGACCTGTATTGCTGAAAAATTTCTTTATTATTTTGATTTTTCACAGCCCCTTAAATATCTATGTTGGCGAGCGGTGGCTCAATATCTTCTTAGTCCTCGTTTTCTATTACCTGAAACTTGGCTACCAACTCATTCATAATATTAGCCTGTTCGGACAGCTCTTTTGATGCGGCGGCGGATTCCTGTGCAGTAGCGGAGTTGTTTTGCACCACAGCGGAAATCTGCTCCGCACCGATGGTTAACTGGTGGATTCCCTCTGCTTCTTCTTCGGAAGCCTTAGTAATTTTTTCGATTATTTCAGAAATGCTTTTTGCCTTCGCTTTTACCAATGCCATGGAATCAACCGTTTCCTGACTGATTTTGGCACCTCTTTCTACGGCGTCTATTGTCTCCTCTATTAAGTTACCGGTGTTTTGCGCTGCCTTTGCGGATTTTTGTGCTAAATTTCCCACCTCATCCGCTACAACTGCGAAGCCCTTTCCGGCTTCCCCGGCACGGGCTGCCTCAATAGCGGCATTTAAGGAGAGAATATTGGTCTGGAAGGCAATGTCATCGATGGTCTTAATGATTTTACTGATTTCGTTGGACTTATCGGTGATTTCCTGCATGGCAAGAGACATTTCTTCCATTTTCTTATTACTCTGTTCGACAGCCTTTCCGGCATCGATTGTGAGCTGGTTGGCCGCTACGGATTGTTCTGCCGTTCCTTTAATCTGTTCGGAAATATTATTCATAGTAGCGCCGAGTTCTTCGATAGAAGAGGCTTGTTCCGAAGCCCCCTGTGAAAGAATCTGTGCACCGCCGGAAACCTGTTCTGCTTCGGAATTGACTTCTTCCGCGGAATTCTTAATTTCTTTCATGGTGTGCGATAAGTCCTTGGTAATTTCCCGTAAGCTAAGAATCAGAGGCTTGTAATCCCCTGCATAGAGCCTTTCGTCGGACAGATCTACACGAAAATCGCCTTGGGCGATGGCATTTAGTTTATTGCTTAAGTCCCCGATGATTTCTTTAATCTGGGTGGTTACATTTTTTAGAGCCAATGCAAGATGACCGACCTCGTCCTGTTTCTTGTAGTGGATAACCACATCAAGATCTCCATTTACCACCTTGTCACTTACGCGTGTCATCATCTTTAGTGGAGCAAGCATCTTTTTAATGAGCAAATAGGTACAGAGAATGAGAAGGAATTCTCCGGAAAGGCCGATGGTCCACGCTAAGAAAACCAAACGATCCGTTACCTTTTGGTAATCCTGTCTGGCTATACTCATAAGACTCCACCAAGTTGTATTTCCGAATTGATTAGGGGCGAGATAAACTCTTCTCCTTACACCGGCATTGTTTTTTATCACGACATGGAAAGATTTTCCGTCCTTCATCTTCTCTTTTATGGTTTTCAAATCTTCTTCTCTAAATGCATCGGTGAGAGTCTTCCCCTTCAAAGCTTCATCGGATGCATACATGAATTTGCCTTCATTATCGATGACCGAAGTGAAGAGAGTGGGGAAACGAACGTCCTCATGATTTAAAACATTAAAAGCTTCAAGGTCAAGTTCAATAGTTACGACACCTTTGAAGTCATTATCCGCTATGATGGGATCACAAACGGAGATGACGGTTTTTTTACCATCGTCATCCAGGGTATAGGTATCCGTAATAGTGGGTTGCAGTGTCTCCTTGGCTTTTAAGATAATAATCTTTTGTCCTTATAATAATCATAGGGATAGTTGACGATGTCTCGCGTTTCGGCACCTTGAACAGTTAGATACGTACCGTAGTTTCTCTCTCCTTCAATGACTTTTCTGTCTTCAAAGAAATATCCTGCTCCGGTTATATACGGGTTGTTTGTAATGGTTGCATACATGGAATCCATCATAACCACTTCCATATTATAGCGGCTTGCGGGAACGGCTCGGTCCAGAATACGGGAGCGGAAGGTGGTTCCTGACATTTGTGTAATATGCTGTTCAACCATTTGACCATCACGATTAAAATGAACAGTCCAAGGGTTGGCGGGGACGCCTCCTACAGCATCTTCTTGTGACCAGACGAAGTTGATGGATTGCTTCATACTCCCCGTGAGGGTAGTCACTTGTTTTAAAAATATCACTGGTTTTCTCTCCGGTTAAATCCAGTAAATCATCCATATTTCTATCCAGATTTTTTTTCGTGGATTGGCTTCCCAAGTCTACTATAAAGTAGCTTAGCCCGAGCATGATAAAAAAAGACAGAATACCGAGAATAATGGATATACGAGTACTTAGACTTTGTGTTTTTAATTTCTTTGATAATTGCTTCGCATCCTTCGCTTTCATACAGAAATCCTTCCTTGTGATTGAAAAAACGGATAACCCTTCTTCCTCGAATATTTTTTTCAGATTTGAGATGAATATCAAATCATAAGAGAACATACCTACATCATTAGTCGGCACATTTTTCCTTGTTTATAATATGAAATTCTCTGTTTTTATTCTGAAAAAAATATTAATAACTCTTCCCATGGATAAATATATTGAAACTGTGGTATACTCTTTTTGCCGAAAATATCCTAAAAAGATAAGAAAAACGGTTGTGATTTTTGGACTATTTGCTGAAAAATAGTCCGGGGGTAGTTGGAGAGTCCGGAAAAGTAAGCTAAAAACGAGATATTCTATGCTTTTTGAGGGATACTCGCTATCAATCAAAGCGGAAATGAACGGAATCTCGGAAAGCAAAAAGGAGGAATTTATGAAAAAGTTCTAGGTGTAGTACTGTCCGTCCTTATGGCGGCATCTCTTATGGCTTGTGGAGGAGGGACTGCTAAGGAGACAGAGGCAAAGACAGCTTCCACAGAGGCGGTAAGTGAAGCTAAAGAAGCTGCAAAGACAGAGAAAGCTGAAGAAAAAGCCGAAGCAGCTGCAACAGTTTCCTTTAGAGGGAAAAGACGGTCGGCTTTTGCCTCAGACAGACAGCATGTCTGCATGGAGAACAACTGAGACCGACAGCATTAAAAAGGCTGTAGAAGAAGCCGGCGGAAAGCTTGTTGTAAAGGATGCCGGTGGAGATATTGCGACACAGGAGTCCGATATTCGTGATCTGGTTGCCGCAAAGGTTGATTATCTTGTAGTTGCTCCTTTAGAAAACAACGGTTTGCAGGGGTACTTTGGAAGAAGCTATGGAAGCCGGTATTCCGGTTATCTTGGTGGACCGTGCCATTGATGGGGAAGCAGGAAAGTATTTCACCACTTCTATCCGTTCCGACTTCGTTTGGGAGGGAGAGCAGTGCGCTAAAGCTTTAGAGGCTGCTTTTACCGGATGGCGGAAATATTGTCATCATTAACGGTGGTTACGATTCTTCCACTTCTACAGACAGACAGGACGGCTTTGTCAATACTTTGGATTCTTCCAAGTATAAGCTTGTTGCGGAGCAGGACGGACAGTGGCTTATGGATAAGGCACAGGCTGTTATGGAAAATATCCTTCAGGCACAGGGCGGAGAAAATATCAATGCAGTTTACTGTGTAACAGATGATATGGCACAGGGGGCTAGTGAAAGCCATTGAAGCAGCAGGACTGACTCCCGGAAAGGATATTTTAATTCTTGGTATTGACGGAACCAAGGCGGCATTTAAGGACATTGATACTGGAAGATAGTTGGCTTCCCTGCACTTGCTCTCCTTATTTTGGACCAATCGTAGTGGAAACTATCGGAAAGATTGCGAATGGCGAGGCTGTTCCGGAGAATATTACCAATGAGGATACACTGTATACCAAGGACAATGTACAGGTTGACTTAGGATTCTAAAGAAGTACTTAGGGCTGTGAAAAGAAGAGGATTATGCCTTCGGAATTTTGAACCATAGTTTCCGGCTTTTCACAGCTCTTTTTTTTCCGGAAAAGGAAATGGATTGCAAGAGGCCCAAAATTAAAGAAAAAATAGCTGTTCAAGACCGGCTCAAAAAGGCAGTGGATTTTTCCGGAAAAGAGAGTAAGGAGGAAGCATGAGGTGTTGTTAGCATGGAAGGGATTGAAAAATCCTTTCCCGGAGTAAAAGCTTTAAAGGGAATATCCTTGCAGGTTGAGGAGGGGGAAGTTCATGCTCTTATGGGGGAAAACGGGGCAGGAAAGTCCACTCTGATTAAGGTTTTGACAGGAGTATACGGGAAAGATCAGGGGAAGATATTTTTTGCGGGAGAAGAAATTCATTGTAAATCTCCTGCGGAAGCAGGGGAACTCGGGATTTCCACGATTTATCAGGAATTAAATCTCATCCCCTACCAGACAGTTTATGAAAATATGTTTTTGGGAAGAGAGCGGAAAAAGAACGTTTTTTTTCTGGATCGAAAGTCCATGCAGGAAGAGGCGAAAAAGGCCTTGGAAGAGCTGGGACTTCACATTGATGTAAAAAAGAGTCTCAATCAATATTCTACGGCGATTCAGCAAATGGTAGCCATTGCCAGGGCGGTACGTTCCAAGGCGCGTCTTGTAATTATGGACGAGCCGACTTCTTCCCTGGATCAAAATGAGGTGCAGGTGCTTTTTCGCATTATCCGCCAATTAAAAAGAAAAAGAAAAATCAGCGTTTTATTTATCAGTCATAAATTGGATGAAGTGTATGAAATTGTGACAGCATGACCATTTTCCGAGATGGAGAAACGGTGGGCAGCTTCGCAGTGAAGGATATAGATCAGTATAAGCTCATTTCCTTAATGATTGGAAAAAGAATGGAAGGAAAGAGTAAGAGAAGAGAAGCAGAGCTTTTCTTCTGCGGAGACGATTCTTTCCGTGAAAGAGGCAAAGCTTGCGATGCGCCTTTCCGGGGTAAATCTTTCAATCAAAAAGGGAGAAATTCTCACTTTGCCGGACTTCTCGGTTCGGGAAGAACGGAACTTGCCGAGTTACTTTTTGGAACGGAGAAGGCGGGAGAGGGTGAAGTATTTTGGATGGATGAAGCCTATTTTCAGAGAAATCCATCTAAACCATAGAAAAAGGAATGGGATTTTGTACTGAGGATCGTAAGACCGAGGGCATCCTTCCGAATCTTTCCGTGGAAGAAAAATATGACGATTGCCATGCTGCCGAACTTGCAGAAAAAAATGGCTTTATTGACTTTGCAAAACAGAGAGAATTGGCAAAACGTTATGTAGAACTTTTTGCGTATCAAGACGCCTTCTTTCTCAAAAATTCGAAATTTAAGCGGAGGAAATCAGCAAAAGGTCCTCCTTGCACGCTGGATGTGTATGAATCCGAAACTCATGATTTTGGATGAGCTGACAAGAGGAATCGACATCGGGGCGAAAGAAGAGATAGAAAAAGCTGATTCAGGGACTTTCTAAGGAAGGAATTCCGTATTGATGATTTCTTCGGAACTCAGTGAGCTTGCAAGAAACTGCCATAGGGTAGTGGTGCTCCGTGACGGAAAGGTCCGGGGAGAAATGGAGGGAGAGGAAATTTCGAGGATGCCATCATGGCTATGATTGCAGAAGACGGAAAAGGAAGGAGGAAGTGAAAATGCTGAAAATTAAACAGAAGAGCTTTTTCGGACTATGCTTCTTGCTTTTTTTCTTGCCCTTCTTACTGTACCAATATTCTTTTTACACCGAATTTCTTTAAGCTTGGCACTTTACAAAACCCATCACCCAGATTTGCCCTACTATACTTTTGCGGAATGGGGATGACCTTGGTGATTTCCACCGGAGGAATAGATATTTCGGTAGGCTCTCTGATGGCTCTTTCCGGAGTCCTGATGGCAAAAAGCATGGAAAGTATCGGTATCTTTCCGGGAATTCTTCTTGCTGTATTTTTCTCGGTATTAGTGGGGGCATTTACCGGCGCTATGGTAGGAAAAATTAAAGTTGCAGGCGATGGTTATCACCTTGGGGCTGATGCTCGGTGTCCGTGGTGTGGCACAGGTGCTTTGTGACGGACGGGATATTTATTTTAATACTCTGGGAGAGAAAGGAGAGTTACTTTCCGCCTTCGGTACGATGAAATTCTGCGGCTTTATCCCGGTACAGCTTATCCCTATCGTGTTATCCGTCCTTTTGATTTGGATTCTCATTAAAAAAACAGCGCTTGGTGTACAGATTCAAGCGGTAGGAGACAGTATTAAATCCAGTAATCTCGTAGGTATCCACAGTGACAGAGTCTTTATCTTTGTGTACGGATTAAGTGCATTTTTTGCGGCAATTGCAGGCGTTATGCAGGCTTCCAAGGTTTCTGTTGCAGCAGGCAGTTCCTTAGGGCAGTTGGCAGAGCTTGACGCCATTGCGGCGGTTGTTATAGGTGGAACGCCCATGAGCGGCGGAAGAGCTCGTGTACTCGGAACCGTACTGGGAGCGATGATTATGCAATGTATTACGCTGACCTGTGTTATGAACAATATACCGGATCAGTATGCACAGGTGGTAAAGGCGATGATGATTGTCTTTGCCGTGTATATTCAAAGGGAAAAGGAGCTAGAGATGGAAGAGAAAAAATAAGGCAGTATCCGTTTCTACTGGCGAGTATTTTTTGCTAAAATGCCGACAATCAATAAGACTTTCCTCGCCTTTTTTTGTTTTTTTATTTGTTTTGAGTAGCCTGCTATTTCGTGACAAACACTTTTCATCCGTAGAAAACAGCATGAATATTCTTTTGAAAGCCTCTAAAAATGGAGGTCTTTTTGGCTTTGGGTATGAGCTTTGTCATCCTTAGCGGAGAAATTGACCTCTCCGTAGGGGCGGTTTTTGCTTTAGTGGGGTGGTAATGTACTGGTCGGAGAGCAAAAACTCTATCTTGGGATTTTTTTGCCGGAATCATGGTCGGTGTGCTGACCGGAGCAATGATTTCTTTCATGGTATGCAAGATGCGAATTTCTTCGTGGATTGCCTCTTTCCATGCTTTTTGCACTGCGAGGGATGGTGCAGATTTTGGCAAGAAAGTCCGTAGCAATTATGACCCTGTTCTGCTTTTTTGCCAAGGCAAAGCTTTTTTTCCAATCTGATTCCCGGCTTTTCGGGGGATATCTCTTTGGTTTTGTTTTTTTCTTTGTCTTCTTTTTCCTCTGTAAATACCTTGCTGAGAATACGAAGTTCGGTATGCGTCTCATGCAAGCGGGGAAATGCGGAAGCGGCTAAACTGATGGGAATCGAAGTGAAGAAAGTGAAAACCCCGCCTTCCTTCTTTCCGGTTTTATTGCGGCTTTATCCGGTGTCTTCTTGGCTTCCAGCAGTGGCAGTGCGACGCTGAGTGCAGGAAATCTTTATGAAACCCTATGCCATTGCCATGTGTGCTATCGGGGAATACAGCTGAGTGGCGGACAGGGAAAATTGACCGGGACTTTTTTTCGGGATTTTTGATTTATTATATTATCAATACCTTATTTACGTATTTACCCTCCACCATATCGGTGCATTGGCAGTCCATTATTATGGGAATCTTGGTTATTCTTTCGGTAGCGATGCAGTCGGAGATTTTTCATAAAAAGAAGTAGGAGAACACAAAATGACTAAGCTGAAAAACAGATTATCTTCGGTCTTTGGAGAAAAATTGGATAGGGCGAAGCCGCTTCCGGAATATCCCCGTCCTCAATTTAAAAGAGAGAACTTTGAGATTTTAAATGGAGAATGGACTTACAGGGTTCTCAAAAAAGAAGATAGTAAGGAGCTATATCGTGGAAAAATCCTTGTCCCCTTTTCTCCTGAAACGGAACTTTCCGCTGTGGAACGAATGCTGAATCCGGATGAGGTTTTTGAATATAGGAGACTTATCTCTTCGGATTTTCAAAAGGAGAAGGAAAGGCTTCTCTTACATTTCGGAGCGGTGGATCAAGAGTGTGAGGTCTTTGTAAATGGAGAAAAAGTAGGAGAACACAAGGGGGGATACACAGGATTTACTTGTGATATTTCTGAATACTGTACGGAAGAAAGCAATGTGCTGTTGGTACGAGGAACAGATGCAACGGAGCTTCTTCCCCATGCCAGGGGAAAGCAAAGGTGGAAGAAGAATTGTCGTTATTCCTCCATTTTCTATACCGGGCAGAGTGGAATCTGGAAGTCTGTATGGCTGGAAAAAGTACCGAAGTCATACTTGACGGATGTGAAAATCACGCCGGACTTCGATGAAACTACGGTGCATTTCCATTTTTCGGTAAATGCAGACTTGCCGGAGGAAGACAGGAAAACTGTGCGGATTCAGATTTTTGAGCCGCAGATTTATGCCGAATCAGCAAAGAAGATAGAGGAAGATAGCCCTACTCAAGATTGTAAGAAGGAAGTGAAAAAGAATACAGTCCTTAGCGGGAAGACGGAAGAAAAGTCTATTCATACGGAGGGAATGACATTACTCTATGAAGCAGAGGGAATACCGGGAGAGGATTTTTCTTTTGTAAAATTGAGCGTCTACAGCCGTGGACAACAGAAAGTCCTTATCTCTATCCTGTTCTTTTTTTCATTATGGAGAGGACAGGGTAGAATCTTATTTTTGCGATGCGAAAGCTTTCATCGGAAAGGATAAGGCCGGTATTTTACGCTTCTTCTTAAATAATGAACCGCTTCTTTTTCAATGGACTTTGGACCAAGGGTATTACTGGAGAGCCTGATGACGGCACCATCTGATGAGGCTTTTACTTTATGATATCTTAAAGACAAAGGATTACGGTTTTTAATACCATTCGAAAAACATATGAAAGTCGAGCCGGATCGTTTTTTTATTACCACTGTGACAGAGAAGGCGTCTTCGTTTGGCAGGATATGCCCTGTGGCGGAGGAGCTTATAATCACCTTTTTGTCACGGAATTCCCAATGTTTGGGATAAAGGGTACCAGAGGTATAAAGGACAATAAGTATAAGCTTTTTGCAAGAACGGACAAGGCAGGGAGAGAGCAGTATTATAAGGACCTGAAGAAATGGTCAAAGAACTCTACAATCACCCTTCTATTGTGCTTTGACCCTTTTTAATGAAGGATGGGGACAGTTTGATGCGCCTGTAGCCACCGCAATGCTCCGTAAATGGGATGATACAAGATTGATTAATGAGGCCTGTGGCTGGTTTGACCAGGAGGCGGGGACCCTCTATTCTATTCACAATTACCGCTATGCTTTTAAAGATTAAGCCACAGAAGGACAGAGTAGTGGCATTGACCGAGTATGGCGGCTATGCTTTTTCCGGTAAAAGAGCATTTGTGGAGCAGAAAGGAGTTCGGCTATAAGTTCTTCTCTTCGAAGGAGGAGGTCACTGCGGCTTATGAGAAGCTGTGGAGAGAGACATTTTCCCCAATGTGGAAAAAGTGCCTTTAGTGCGACGATATATACTCAAACAACCGATATAGAGGAGGAAATCAACGGACTTATGACTTATGACAGAAAGGTCGATAAGCTGAGAGTCGATACGTTAAGAAAGCTAAGTCAAAGGCTGATGGAAATATATCTGGCTTGCTTTTAAAAAAGAAAAAAAGGAGGGATAGCTATGAAGAATTTCTGGAAGATGGATGAAAGCGTTGGAAAGAAGCTTAGCTATGCCTATATGGACCTCGACCGTTATCTTGCGGATGAAATTTTTTTGGAAAAAGAAATCGAAGTAAAGTTTCTTCGGGAGATGGCACGGGGCGCTTCTCCTTATCGGATTGTGATTTGCAAGATAAAAAGAGAGGATGGGGAAGCTGAAGAAGCCTTTAAAGCTGCTTGAAGACAAGATACTTCTTCTTGGTCATTCGGATTATCTGGCTGTTTGTGCAGAGTTGGAAAAGCAGCTGGAAGAAGGATAAGAAGTCAGATATGTTTTGTACTTTTCCCAAAGAAGAAAATATGCTTTTGAAAAAATGGAGGAAATCATGGGTGAAATCAATATGAATGAACAATACAAGGCTGAAAAAAGGGTCTGATGTGCATCTTGTTGATGCGGTGAATCTTTCTTCTTTGGAAGAAGAGGCATATCTGCTTTCTAAGGAATTTATAGAAAAGGCGAAGCTTAAGAAAGGACAGCTCTTTGTTGTGGGATGTTCTACTCGGAAGTTTTGGGAGAGAAAAATTGAACTGCTTCCAGTTATTCTACAGCAAAGGCCCTTTTTAAAGGAATTTCTCATGCCGCAAGCGAAGCCGGAGTTTTTCTCGCGACCCAGTGCTGTGAGCACTTAAATCGTGCCATTATAACGGAACGAGAGGCTGCTTTGGCACACGGTCTTATGCCTTATAGGGTCAATGTCATCCCGAAAGAGAAGGCGGGCGGTTCCTTTTCGACAGTGGCTTACGAAAGCTTTATAGAGCCTGTCGCTTTGGAAAAACTTCGAGCTGATGGGGGAATCGATATCGGAGACACCTTCATCGGTATGCACTTAAAGGAGGTCGCGGTTCCGCTTCGCTTAAGCAAAAAAATGCTCGGCTCCGCCCATTTGACCGCGGCGAGGGTACGACCAAAGTTTGTAGGGGGAAGCAGAGCGGTGTATGATGAAAGTTTACTCTAGGATTATATTTTGATTTTTGCATTTGCATATATAGGGGGAATAAGGGACAATCTGAGCCCGTTATTTCCATATCTACGTAAATGCAAACAGTGAATAAAACCTAGATATGAATCACCTCCGAACGATTCATATGTAGGAGGCTGTCATGCCGGAGGCAGCTTCCATTTATGCTGTTCTCTCTTTTAAGCATAAATAATGGAAGAAGGAAATGCTTTTAAAAAGTAGCAAAGTATCCATATTATCAAAGCTTCCGGTCTGAGGTCTTGAAATAGAAAAGGTAGCCTTCCAAAAAAAGACTGGCATTTAATGCAATATTAAATAAAGTAGCTATGCTTCCAAAGAAAAGATTTGTGGGCATTTCTGGTCGGTAATATTTTACGGCAAAGAGAGAAAGAAGCGAGATGTTATACACACAGATTGGCTTCTTTTCTTTTCGGTAGAAGACAATGGATTTTCGGTTATAAAGAAAGACGCCTCCTTTTTGTGAGACATGCCTCGAAATCCAGACATGACTTATCGCAATAATTTCTTCCCAAGGCACAAACAGTTTTTATGCCGGGAAGATAAACCCTTCTCTTCCGATCTTCAGTTTTTTTATAAAAATAAAAAGGGATAGAGAAGAGGAGCAGGATACCGTTTCCGTAGAGGGCAAACTCTCTCGGGCTTAATTGAAGTTGAACTAAGGAGAGATCAACATCCAGAGTTTCTAAGCCCTGCCTTCTTCCGACGATATAAAAAAAGAGAATGAGAAGGGCGAAGATAAAGCTAAAGTAGCGATAATAAATGCTGTGAAAGGAAATGCCGCCCTTCCACTGTTCTGCACTGTTATTCCTTTCTCTTATATTGCTTTTCATCTGTTTTCCTCTCTGTTTTCCTCTTTGTTTCCCTCTCTTTTTTTCCCTATATCTTTTTTTTCTTTGCAATGCACTTGCAAATCGGATTGCCCTTTGCAGAGAATTTTTCTTCATATTCCGTCATGATATTTCCTTTGGAAATGCAGTTCATCATGGTGGAGGTCAAAGCTTTTTGCAAGAATATCCCAGTCATTTTCCTGAAAGCTCTCCAAGGAATAATCAAACAAATTCCGGTTATCTGTTTTAAACTCGATATGACCGTCCGAAGAAAGAATCTTCTCATAGAGCTTTTAGGAAGACAGGGCTTGTGAGTCTGCGGTTTGCCTGTCTTTTCTTTGGCCAGGGGTCGGAAAAGTTCAGGTAAATGGCATCGATTTCTCCTGCAGAAAAAACTTCCGTAAGAAGCCTTGCGTCCATACTCATATAGTAGAGATTCTTTAGGACCAATTCCTGCCTCCTCCTTTTTTCACGCCGTTTAATAGCTTTAAAAAGCACGCTGTCATAGCGCTCAATCCCGATGAAGTTGATTTCAGGATTTTGCTTTGCCATTTCGTAAATGAACTTGCCCTTTCCCATGCCGATTTCGAGGCAGAGCGGATTCTTATTGAAAAGAGCTTTTGGAATACTCTCCTTTTAATTCCTCTTTATTTTGTATTACATAGATAGAATCGGATACGAATTCCTCCGAACCGGTAATATGTCGTAGACGCATAATTCTCCTTTGTTAAAAAAACAAAAAAATAAAATTAATTAATGAAACATGGAAAAATAATTCCTGTTTCACTTTTTGCCTATTTAGAAGCAATCTGCATAAGCCTCTTTAATTTTAAGATTTTTCTTTATAGGATGAGAAACGCTCTTATGTTATCATAGAACAGCTATTTTAACTAGAAATATATTAAAAAGGGCAAGTTGTTTTTGTCTTATGCATTACCGGAGAATTAGATGAATAAAAAAATAGACTGATCATGAATAAAAAAACAGACTGATAAAAAGAGGAATTTCTCTTGTGCTTCTTTCCTCTATCCTGGGCTTATCTGCCTGTGAAAAAAAGTTGGGAGCGGAGCAGGAGGCGGCTGCCGTTTCCGGCTCGGATATTGTCCTGACTACGGAAGACAACGGGGAAGAATCCGTTGCGATTGCAGCACTGGGACTCAATGCCAATGTTCTTCCTTCCATTGAAGGCGTTACCATTGACGGGCAGGCGGAAGAGCTTGCACCGGTTAATCTTACTGTAGGTGTCATCAATTCCGTTGTGAAGGACTTACAGCAGCGTCTCATGCAACTTGGCTACATGGAGGACGATGAACCGACGACCTATTATGGGGATGCGACTTCCAAGGCGGTACAGTATTTCCAAAGACAGAGCGGGATGCCTATGGACGGTATCACGGGAGTAAGCACCTGGGATGCCCTTATGTCGGAAAATGCACCGCATTATGCGGCAAAGTTGGGCTTTCAAGGAGATGATATTACAAAAATTCAGTATCGTTTATATAACCTCGGTTATCTTACTGAAAGCGGGCAGATTAACGGAAACTTTGATGCAACGACCGAAACGGCGGTAAAAAAGCTCCAGGAGGTAAATCATCTGACAATAGACGGTACAGTGGGAACTGCTACGAACGACTTGTTGTATTCCGATGAGGTAAAAGCACTAATATCATTGCGCTCGGGGAGCAAAGCGAGATTGTAAAGAAGTATCAGACAAGGCTTATTGCTCTCGGATATCTTTCCGGTGATGCCGACGGGAATTTCGGTTTAAGCACGCAGAACGCACTTCGTGCTTTCCAGTCCAGAAATGACCAGGTTGTAGACGGCTATCTCGGACCGGACACGAGAGTAATCCTGGATTCCGATTCTGCGAAGCCCTTCGGTATGCGTCTTGGAGAGCAGAGCGGAGATGTACAGAACATGCAGAAACTTTTGGTGAAATACGGCTATTTGTCCGGTGACAAAGCTTCCGGCTATTTTGGAGAACTTACAAAGGATACCGTGCTTTCCTTCCAGAGAACGAACGGACTTACTGCTGACGGTATGGCCGGAGCAAAGACCTTGCAGGTTCTTCAGTCCGGTTCCGCTAAGTCCAAGCCGAAACAGAGTACAAACAGACATAGAAATAACGGAAATGCCGGAGCGGCAAATGCAGGTGGAGGAGGGAATGCACCCGCACAGGCCAATATTCCTTCCGGATCAGGCGGAGCTACCGTTTCGGGCTCGGCTTCAGCACTGATTTCCATTGCCTCATCTAAGATAGGGTCTCCTTATGTATGGGGATCGAAGGGACCGAATGCTTTTGACTGCTCGGGATTCGTGTACTGGTGTCTGAATCAGGCAGGTGTAGGAACCTCTTATATGACCTCTTCCGGTTGGAGAAATCCGGGTAGATTTAAAAAGGTCGGTGCCTCTGAATTGCAGGCCGGTGACATTGTGGTTGTAAGCGGTCATGTGGGAATCTATGCTGGCGGCGGAACCGTTATCGATGCTTCTTCTTCTAACGGTAGAGTGGTACATAGAAGCTTTTCCGGTTGGTGGTCCAGAAACTTTATTACTGCGTGGAGAATTTTTAGCTAAAAGGGCTTTTTGGAGGAGAGTGAAAAGATGAAAAAGACAGCATTAATTGTTATGGCGGCAGGAATCGGATCACGCTACGGCGCAGGGATTAAGCAGCTGGCTAAGATAGGTCCCTCAGGGGAGATTATCATGGACTATTCCGTGCACGATGCTTTGGCGGCAGGATTTGATAAGCTGGTTTTTGTAATTCGAAAGGATATCGAAGCGGAGTTTCGTGATATCATCGGAAAGAGAATCGAAAAGATTGCCGATGTGGAGTATGCTTTCCAAGAGCTTAACGCTTTACCAAGCGGCTATACTCTTCCGGACGGAAGGACAAAGCCGTGGGGAACGGCTCATGCTCTTATGCAGGCAAGAAAATATGTGGACTGTCCTTTTGCGGTAATCAATGCCGATGATTTCTACGGAAAAGAAGGATATCAATTAATTCACGGTTTTTTAACAGAGGATAGGGCAGAGAGTAAGATGCTTGAAATGTGCATGGCAGGTTATCATTTGATCAATACGCTCTCTAAGCACGGTTCCGTTAATCGTGGAATTTGTAAGGTTTCCAAGGAAGGCTACCTTGAGTCTATTGAAGAAATCTTCGAGATTAAGAGAGAAGAGGACGGGATTCTTAGAGGCTTAAATCAGGGGAAAGATACGATTGTCTTGGCAGAAGATGCCATTGCTTTCTATGAATATGTTCGGTCTTCCGGAAGAGTTTCTGGATATTGTTACGGAGAACTTCCCGGCATGGCTTGACCAATACGGGAAAGAAATGAAGTCGGAGTATCTTCTTCCGAGAGAAATTAACAATTTAATGAGAGAAGGAAGAGGAAGAGTAAGGGTAGCCTCGGATCATGACAAGTGGTTTGGCGTAACCTATCATGAAGATAAGGCACTTGGTGGAAGAGGCCTTGAGAGAATGTATTGCTGCAGGGCTTTTACCCCTGAGAAACTCTATGATTAAGGGATAGTAAAATATAGCATTCTGTTTTTAAAAATAGAGGAAATTCATTTCTCTATTTTTTTATTCTGAACGAGTATTTTGCGTATTCAAAGAATAGATACAAACCATAGTTGCTTGCAAGGTCTGTGGAAACAGACTTGAAAAATGCTTAGAGATAGTGAGGTTACTTAGGTGTCGGATCAAGAAAGAGAATCTCGAAAAAGAAAGCTGAAAGAAAGAGTGATTCCGGGAGAACTGGAAAAAGGAGAGGGAGGAGCAGCTGGAAAAAGGCAGGGAGAGGATTGCCCTTCCCCGTCACTTTTTGCTTCCCCTGTTATTTCTTTTACTCTTAACTTTAGGACTTCTTTTCTTTTTTTATAACAGGAGAAGATATAGCCGTTTAACGAGTAAGTGGTCTGTGGATTTTTCGGAAAAAGGAGAATCCTCCGGAGAGTATTACAGCTTTTTCAGAGGGGATAGTAAAGGTATCGAAGGATGGCGCCTCTTATCTTTCCTCTTCCGGAAAGGTGCTTTGGAATCAGGCCTACGAAATGGCTGCACCGCTTGTTTCCATCAATGGGGACTATATGGTGATAGGGGAGGAAAACGGCTCAAAGCTCTTCATTCTTTCCACGGAAGGCTTGAAGGGGCAGGGCGAAAGTTCTCTTCCCATTTTGAAGCTATCCATTTCGGAAAAAGGAGTGGTTTATGCCCTTCTTGCTGACGGAGAAAGCAGCTATATTACCGTATTTTCCAAAGAGGGAAAGAATCTGGATATCAGTATCAAATCGGTTCTTGGCGGAGACGGTTTCCCCGTAGATTTTTCTACATCAAAGGACGGAGAAGAGCTTTTGGTGGCATTTTCCTACTTGGACAAGACTGTTTTAAAGAGTCGTGTGGTTTTTTATAATTTTTCCGCCCTTGGGGAAAAATGCGGGAGCGAATCGAGTGGTCGGCGGTTTTACCGATCATTTTTCCGGGAAAATGGTAGGGAGAGTTCACTTCTTCAACAATGACGAAAGTTTTGCGGCTTATAACGGGGGGCTCAGTTTTTTCTCGACGAGAGTAAAGACCAGTCCCGAGGAAAAGAAGAATATCGAAATCCCAGGAACGATCCGGATGATGAGCTATAACAGTCAATACCTCGCCTTACTCACGGACAATACGAAGGAGAAGGAGGAAGAGAACTATCGTCTTCTGCTTTTCAGGAAGAATGGAGAAAAGCTCTTTGATAAAGCGTTAAACTTTTTGGGCACTAAGATGGAATTAAGCGGGGATAAAATTCTGCTATATCAGGAGAAAAACTATAAGGTCTATGACTTTAGCGGTCGTCTACGCTATAATGGAGAAACGAAGGAGGGGCTTCTCTACCTTCGCTCCATGACGGATTTTAAAATGAACGGCACTGAGCTTATGCTCTGCTTTCCCAATAAGGTGGAAAGGGTAGTTTTGCAATAGAGGGAGAACAAGATGAATCAATATTGTGTAGGAATTGATGTTGGCGGTACCAGTGTAAAATGCGGTATTTTCACTTATAACGGAGTGCTCCTCGATAAGTGGGAGGTTATGACCAGAAAGGCGGAAAATGGAAAGTATATTCTGCCTGATGTGGCAGAGGAACTGAAAAAGCACCTCGATGAGAAGACGATTTCCTATGAAGATATTGCGGGAATCGGAATCGGTGTGCCGGGCCCTGTTGAGCCGGATGGACATGTAAGAGTAGCGGTCAATCTTGGCTGGAAAGACATTTACCCTGCACGAATTATGCGGGAGCTTATGGGGGGCAGAATTCCCTGTGCTGTAGGAAATGATGCCAATGTGGCAGCCCTTGGAGAGATGTGGCAGGGAGGCGGCAGAGGCTTTCAAAATATGATGATGGTAACACTCGGAACGGGAGTAGGCGGCGGTCTTATTTTAAACGGGAAAATTGTGGCCGGTGCTCATGGTGCCGGAGCGGAAATCGGGCATATCCATGTTAGAGAAGTAGAGGGAGAGCGTTGTGCCTGTGGCGGTATGGGGTGCCTTGAACAGGTGGCTTCCGCAACAGGAATCGTAAAAGAAGCGGAGCGCTTTTTAAGAATGTTTAAGGAGCCGTCTTCTCTTCGTATCTACGGAAAGGCGCTAACCGCTAAAATTGTTTGTGATGCGGCGAAGGAAGGCGATCAGCTTGCTTTATTTAAGCCTTGACTTAAGTATGCGTTCTTTAGGCATCGTCTTGGCGCAAGTTTCCATGGTACTGATCCGGAAATCTTTGTTATCGGCGGCGGTGTATCCAGAGCGGGAAGTTTCTCTTGATCTTATTCGGAAGCACTATGAAGAGTACACTCGATTTTAGAGAAAAAGGCGGAGCTTGTTCTGGCAACACTGGGAAATGATGCCGGAATCTATGGCTGTGCAAGACTCATGCTGGAAAAGGATTAGAAAGTCGGGAAGATGAATCAAAAGGTTCTGAAAACAATTGAATATACGAAGATTATTGCCATGTTGAAGGAGGAGACTGACTCTTCTCTCGGAAAGGAGATTGGGAAGCGTCCTTCCTTCTTCCGAGCCGGAAGAGGTAAGGAAAAGTCTTTTGGAAACGGAGGATGCGGAGAATCGGATTCGCTTAAAGGGGCCTCTTTCTTTTAGGGGAATGACGGATATTCGCCTTTATTTTCCAAGAATCCGGCTTGGCGCAGCCCTCTCCATTGCAGAGCTTTTTACATGTGGAAAAGATTTTGGAATTTGCGGAAAAGGCCAGGATTTTGCGGGAGAGACGGAAGATCTCGCTTTCCGTCTATTTTTCGGGCCTCTCCCTTGGAAGAAGTAAGGAGAGTTTCAGCGCGCCATCGAGTCGGAGGAACGGCTTAGTGATGACGCCAGTAAGGAACTTTCGGAGATTCGCCGTAAGGAGAAGGGAATCGAAGGAAAAATCAGCGATGAGCTGAACCGAACTTTAAATGATAAGCGGTCCATGCTGCAGGAAGGCGTCATTACCTTGCGAAACGGCCGTCATGTTTTTTTCCGGTTAAGGCGGAGTATAAGAATGCCTTTCACGGAATTGTCCATGATGAAAGCAGTACCGGGGCTACCCTCTTTATGGAACCTTTAAGCATAGTCCAGCTGGAGAACAGCCTGACAGAGCTGCTTTCTTTGGAGAAGAGGGAGGTGGAGAAGATTCTTCTTGCCTTATCCCTTCTTTTGCAGCCGGAAATCTCTGCTTTACAAGAAAATGTGGAGTGCATTGCACATCTTGATTTTGTATTTGCCAAGGCGAAGCTCGGAAAGAAAATGGAAGGAATCCGCCCGACTGTTTTGGAAGAGAAAAAGGTGAGTCTCCTTGATGCAAGACATCCATTGATTCCAAGAGATAAAGTGGTTCCGATTTCCATTCATATCGGAGAGGGATTTCGTCTTCTTGTGATTACCGACCTGAATACAGGCGGAAAAACGGTCTGTCTAAAAACGCTGGGACTCTTACAGTTAATGGGGCAGGCAGGCCTTTTGATTCCTGCTTTTCAGGGCTCCTCCATTACCGTGTTTAGGGAAATCTTTGCGGATATCGGAGACGAGCAAAGTATAGAGCAGAGCCTTTCCACGTTTTCTTCCCACATGACCAATACCGTGAAAATACTGGCAGAGGCGGATGCGGACAGTCTTTGTCTTTTTGATGAGCTTGGTGCAGGAACGGATCCGACGGAGGGAGCCGCTTTGGCACTGGGGATTTTGCATGACCTCTTCCAAAGAAGAGTCACAACTGTTGCGACTACCCATTATGCGGAAATCAAACTCTACGCTCTTTCTGAGGAAGGAGTGGAAAATGCTGCCTGCGAATTCGATGTAGAAAGTCTTCGCCCGACCTACCGTCTGCTTATCGGTGTGCCGGGAAAGTCCAATGCCTTTGCGATTGCAAAGAAGCTGGGACTCAGTGATGCGATTATAGAGGATGCGAGAGGCAGAATCGGAGAGGAGGATCTGCACTTCGAGGACCTGATTGCCGACTTGGAGGATACAAGGCGACTTGCGGAACGGGAAAAGCTCGAGATTGAGCAGTATAAGGAAGAGGTGGAAAGGCTGAAAGCGAGAGCCAGAGAATCCACCAAGGGAATCGAAAAAGGCAAGGATAAGATTTTAAATCGAGCGCGAGAAGAGGCGGCAAGGATTCTTGCCGAGGCAAAGGAAACCGCAGATGAAATCATTAAAGAAATAAAGAAGAAGGAAAATGGCGGTTTCGGCTCTTTAGAGGCGGAGCAGCTTAGAACCAAGCTTAGAAAGAAACTGGAAGAGAATCAATCTGCCTTAGGAGCGCAGACGGTAAAGGGGCCTTCTCAGACTATTTCCCTGAAGAATCTCGCCTTGGGAGATAAGGTAAGACTCCTCAATATGCACGGCGTAGTGGGAACTGTTACGGAGCTTCCCGATAAGAGCGGGATGTTTACAGTCAGCGCAGGAATTCTCCGCACGAAGGTATCTGCAAAAGAGGTGGAATTTATTCAGCATAAGGAAAAGGAAGCTCCTACTCGAAATCAAGGGAAGACCGCGGGACTTGGAAGAGCGAAGGCTATGGGGATTTCTCCGGAAATCAATCTTATCGGGAAAATGACTGCCGATGCCCTGCCGGAGCTGAACAAATATTTGATGATGCATTTTTGGCGAAACTCCCTCAGGTGCGTATTGTACACGGTAGAGGAACCGGTGCACTTCGGAAAATGGTGCATGAATGTGCCAAAAAGAATAAGCACATCGAGTCCTTCCGCCTGGGAGAATACGGAGAAGGCTCTGACGGTGTGACGATTGTGTATTTTAAGAAGTAAGATAGTGGCTATCGTTAAACAGGCAGTATTTCATCAGAGTTGTTTCAAAAAATTAGAAAAAGCAGAACAAAAAAGTAGAACAAAAAAAGAAGAACACGACGGAAAAAAAGTCATTCATGCAGGAATTGGCTTTGGCTTAACTGTGACAGAGAAACAGTTTGGAAAAACGGAGGAATTGTGGCAGAAAAACAAAGAATTCTAATAGTAGATGATGACAGCTCCATTGCGGAACTTATATCTTTGTATCTGGAAAAGGAGTGCTTTTCCACAACAATTGCGGAGGATGGAGAAGAGGCATTAAGTCTCTATGAAAAGGAAGGGGCAGACCTTTTGATTTTTGGATCTGATGCTTCCCGGAATTGACGGATATGAGGTTTGCAGACGGATTCAGGGCGAGCTCGGATGTACCGATTATCATGCTTTCCGCAAAAGGAGAAACCTTTGATAAGGTACTCGGCTTGGAGCTGGGGGCGGATGACTATATTTTAAAGCCCTTTGACACCAAGGAGCTCGTTGCCAGAGTAAAGGCCGTGCTTCGTCGTTTCCAGCCGGGAAGAAAGCAGGGAAGCTATGAGCTTACGGAGTCAGCAGATAGCGAAGAGCAGTTGCAAAAAGGAAAATACATTGCCTATCCGGATCTGGTTGTCAATCTAAGCAACTATGCGGTGCACTATCAAGGAAAATCCATTGATATGCCGCCGAAGGAGCTGGAGCTTCTGTACTTTTTGGCCAGTTCTCCGAATCAGGTTTTTACTAGGGAACAGCTTTTGGACAATATCTGGGGCTATGAGTTTGCGGGAGATTCCCGAACCGTGGATGTGCATATCAAGCGCCTTAGAGAAAAGCTTCCGGAAGGAGCGGATTGGGAGATTTCCACGGTTTGGGGCATTGGATATAAGTTCAGGGTAGGGTGAAGAGCTTGAGAAAGCATTTGTTTATTAAATTTTTACTGGTCTACCTGGTCTTCTTTCTACTTGCCTTATCCTTTGTCTCCTTCTACGGAGGAACTGCACTTCAGCATTATTTCTATAATACGGAGGGAAATGCGCTTTATAAGGAAGTGACGAGAATCGCCAATTATTACTCGCAGGAAGAGAATGGAAAGCTTTCCATCAGCGGACTGAGCAGTGAAATGGAAGGAAATATCCATAATAAGGCATGGGGCTGGACGCTCATCAGTCCGGAGGGAGAAATCCTTCTTCATTATGGATCGGAAAAGATCAAGGGAGAAAAAATAGCCGACTTTCATGTCGCGGAAAAGGGAGATAAAACCTATTACAGCGGAGATTTGCAGGGGATGCTTACGCAAGAACAACTCATCAGTAAGGCTCCGATACGCAGGAATTTTCAAAATCTTGCCTATCTCTACCTCCACATTCCGCTTTTGGAAATTGAAGCTAAAAAAGAAGGAGCGATGGAGATTTTGTTTGAAGTCTTTGCGCTCACTTTTATCCTATCTTTTTCCGTTTTCGCCGTATTCTATTTTTTCGTCTACCGACCGCTTCGGAAAATCACGGCAGGAGCCGTACGTTATGCTGCCGGAGAATACCTTTATCATATCCAAGTTTCTTCTGAAGATGAAATGGGCTATCTTGCAGATACGCTAAACTATATGGCGGAAGAGATTCAAAAGTCGGATGACTACCAAAGACAGTTTATTGCGAATGTTTCCCATGATTTCCGATCACCCTTAACGTCCATAAAGGGCTACTTGGAAGCGATGCTGGACGGTACAATTCCGAGAGACAAGGAAGAAAAGTATCTGGAACGCCTGATTATGGAGACGGACCGACTCAGTAAGCTTACGCAGTCGATGCTGAGCTTGAATAAGCTGGATGAGGGAGGGAATCTGAATCGCAGTAATTTCGACATCAATAGAATGATTCGAGAGGTCTGTAGCAGCTTTGAGATGCAGTGTGCCAAGAAGAAACTGCAGTTTTCTCTGGTTTTTGCGGAGAAAAAGGAAATGGTTTACGGAGATTATCCTAAGATTCAACAGGTTCTTTACAATCTCTTGGACAATGCGGTGAAATTTTCCAAAGAAGGAACGGAAGTCATCGTGAGGACGGAAAGAAGAGGAACGAAGGTCTTTATTTCGGTAAAGGACCAGGGAATCGGAATACCGAAGAAGGACTTACAAAAAATATGGGAGCGCTTCTACAAGACGGACCTCTCTAGAGGAAGAGATAAGCGGGGAACCGGTCTGGGGACTCAGCATTGTGAAGAGTATTATCACAGCCCATAACGAACATATAGATTGCATATCCACGGAGGGAGTGGGCACGGAATTCAGCTTTGCACTCCCCATGTCTTTAAAGGAGGAGGCATAATCCTTGGAAGAGAAAGACTTTATAAAAAGAGAAAAATAGTGGGACAAAAGGGAAGCTGGAAAAAGAGAGGGAAAAAGTGATTTTACTTTTTTTCTTTCCGGCATGATTTTCTCCCTTGGCGCATTTTTGACGGCAGCATTTCTCTTTCCTCTTCTTCCGAAGACGGAAAAAGAAAGAGAAGGAAACAGTGACCTTTCTCGGAATCGGAAAGCACGGAACTAGAAAGCAGTACGGAAGAAACGGAAGCCATTGAAGATGTGGTTCAATCCGAAATTCAGAAATTCGACTTCCCTATTTCTGCCTATGACAGCATGATGGGAAACCTGAAGAATATCATTCAGGAGGGAGAAAAGTCCCTTGTGGATGTAGAGGTTTCCAGTGGAGGAGCGGATCTGCTCACGAAGGAAAAGAAGCAGGGAAACGGCATTATTCTGGAAAAAACCGGAGATTCCCTATTTGTCTTATTTCCTTGGAATAGCGAAGAAGGAGAGGAATATCGGATTCGCTTTTTCCGGGAAAAAGAAGTGGAAGGAACAAAGGTTTCAGAGAGTAAAAAGGACGGAATTCTGATTTTATCCGTGCCTCTTAGTGCGTTTAATGAGAAGGAGATGGAAAAGCTCAGTCTCATTCCCAGAGGGAATTCCCGTCTTTTGCAAAGGGGCGAGACCTTAATCGGTATCGGAGCTCCGAGCGGGAAGCTCTATTCGACCGTCTTTTCCTATGTATCGTATCTTTCTTATGAGGAGCCGGCTATAGACGGAGTCCTTGAGGAAATCGAGCTGCAGTTAGCAGAAAAGGGAGAAGGAAATATCTTTTTTCTGAACACTGCCGGACAATTGGTCGGTTTTGCAAGGGGAAGTGAGGAAAGCTATCCGCGAATTACCGGTTTATCCGATTGCTTGGAGTATTTGGCACGTTTAAGCAACGGAAATGCTTTGCCGTATCTGGGGATTCGCGTGCAAAACACGACTAAAAAAATGGCGGAGCTTGGGATTCCGGAGGGAATCTATATCTCGGAGGTGGAAGAGGGGAGCCCTGCCTATAATGCCGGCATCCAACCCGGAGATGTGTTAAAGAAGGGAAACGGAGAAGAATTAAGCAGTGTAAAGACCTTTCAGGAAGCCTTGCTTAAGCAGAATCCGGGGGAGATTTACCGAATCGCAGTTCTCCGCTATAATGGGAAGGAATATGTGGAACTGGAGTTTTCCTGTCCGCTTGGGACAAGGTAGGAAGGAATGTATATGAGTGAAAATATCCCTAACCCTAATCGTTTTATCGAGAATTTTAGGGATGGCACAAGAGTGAACAATGTGTATCTGGTGAAAATGAAGAACACGGCACTCACAAAAAACGGAAAGGAATACCTGAATGTAACCTTGCAGGATAGGACCGGAACAATCGATGCGAAGATCTGGGATCCCTTTTCACCCGGAATAGCGGAGTTCTCTACGCTGGACTATGTCTATGTGGAGGGAAACGTTGCATTGTATAACGGTGTGAATCAGCTAAGTATTCAAAGACTTTCCGTTGCAACGGAAGGGAGTTTCTATCCGGAAGATTTCTTGCCGGTTTCCAAGCGGGACAGGGAGGAAATGAAGAGGGAATTCTATGCTATGATTTCCGCTTTGGAGAATCCATTCTTAAGGAAGCTTTTAGAGAGTATCTTTGTGGAAGATAAGGTTTTTATGCAGGAGTTTTCTTTTCATTCTGCGGCAAAAACCGTGCATCACAGCTATGTAGGTGGCCTTTTGGAGCACACTTTATCCGTGGCCAAACTATGTCAATTTTATGCAGAGCACTATCCTGATTTAAACAAGGATATATTGGTTTCCGCAGCACTTTGCCATGATATCGGGAAAATGAGGGAGCTCAGTGAATTTCGAGAAATGATTACTCGGATGAGGGACAGCTTCTTTACCATATCATGATCGGTTATACCATGCTTTCCGAGAAAAATTGCCTTGATTCCCGATTTTCCGAATGCGCTTCGCTCGGAATTTCTGCATTGCATTCTTTCTCATCACGGGGAACTGGAATTCGGCCTCCGAAGAAGCCGGCTACTATGGAAGCTTTTGGCCCTTGCCTTTGCAGACAATACGGATGCCAAACTGCAAAACCATGCGGGAGTTTATCGAGCAGGAGAGAAGTCCGGAAAAGGCGAAGGAAGGGAATGGTTGGATCGGATACAATAAGCTCTTGGAGAGCAATGTGAGGAAGTCGATGTTCTAAGCAGAACAAAAGATAAAAAGAACTATTTAGTGAATCAGAATATCGCTTAAACTCATTTTTGCCGGTATTGAAATAGGGCATCGCTCGCTAACCTCGCCCAGCAGTAGTACTAGCTTCAAGCATCGCTGTCGCTCGCTTTTCAGCAAGTACTAGCGGGCTCAGATTACCCCTTTATTTCAATACCGGTAAAATTGTGAGAGTGAATTATTATATTTAAATTCATGTAGAAAAATGTCCGTTATCTTTTGTTATAGCTTGAATAGACTTGTATCTTTAAATATGGAAAGGAAAATGCTTTGATTCAGATTTTCTTAGATGAGTCTTTGTTTCCGTTTGAGAGTGATATTCGGGAGCTTTGTAAGGCTTTCTACCCCGGGGAGGATTTTCAGCTCCATACGCCGGAGGGGGTGCGGCTTATGGAGACCACGCAGGAGGAGAAGAATGCCTTAAAGCGTGCAAAGGAACAAAAGTCTGCCGTGCCCGTGAACAAGAAGAGCTTAAAGCGGAAGGATGCGGAAAAGCAAAATCGAATTCTGACAGAGGAGGGGATTTTCGACCCTTCTTTTTCCGTCTGTCCCTGGATTTACGGGGAGCAGAGCTATCTTTTTAGCGGAAAACGAACAAAAGATAAGTCGATTGTGAAAGCGTATCTTTATCGGATTTTAGAGGAAAAATGCGGACGAAGTCTTCCTTGGGGAGATTTGACGGGGATTCGTCCGGTCTCCCTTGCGGGGAAACTCTTGGACGAATTGGAAGAGTCAAAAGTGCAAAAAGAACCAAAGGTGCAAGATGGTCCAAATCTTCCCAATACTCCCAATATTCCCAATACTCCAAAAGCTGAGAATGCATTTTGCATGCAGGAAAAGAAATTGGATCCGCAGTTCTTTAGAGCCCTAAAGGCGGAATATTGCCTCGAGGGAGAAAAGGCGGAGTTGTTGCATTTTTCTTGCTTTACGGGAGAGAGAGATTTTACGGAGGGCGGAGGAAAGGAGTGGAGTGAAGGTAAAAGACGGCTTCAGCATTTACATTCATATTCCCTTTTGCCCGAGTAAATGTGCATACTGCTCCTTTCTTTCTTCCCCGATTGGGCCTTTTTCCGACTGTATTCCGGAGTATCTTGAAAAGATTTCCGAAGAGCTGGATTTTGCACTCTATGAAATGGGAGAAAAGCGCGGAAAAAGTCTGCAAAGCATCTATATCGGCGGAGGAACACCGACGGCCCTTCCGGAGAAGGACTTGGAGAATCTGCTCATTTTGGTAGAGAAAAAGCTTCTATCTTCTCCGCACGCAAAAATATTGGAATACACGGTAGAGGCGGGAAGGCCGGATTCTTTATCGGGAAATAAACTGGCTCTCTTAAAAGCACACAGCGTGGACCGCATTTCCATTAACCCGCAGACTTTCCGACAGGAAACTTTGGATTTAATCGGAAGAAAGCACAGTGTCGAGTCGGTGGTGGAGCGTTTTTATGAAGCAAGAGGGCTGGGCTTTGACAACATTAACATGGACCTCATCTTGGGACTGCCTTCAGAAAGGCTTTCCGATGTGGAGGAGAGCCTTCGAAGGATTCGGGAACTTGCCCCGGACAATCTCACCGTACACTCCCTTGCAGTAAAGCGTGCCGCAAAGTTGAAAACGGAGGAAAACAAGTACAGGGGTGCTTATCAGGCAGGGGCTTCTTCCGAGGAATTTCCGCTGGAAAGAGAGTTTACCCTCTCTTATATCCCTTCTTGGAAGAAACGAGAGAGCCGGAGCGAAATGGAGTGGATGATGCTTTCCGCCATGCAGACAGCGGAAGAATTATCTTTATACCCTTATTATCTTTACCGTCAAAAAAACATGGCGGGAAATCTGGAAAATATCGGTTTCAGTAAGGAAGGGAAGGAGTGCCTCTATAATATTTTCATGATGGAAGAAAAGCATACGGTTTTTGGAGTCGGGGCGGGAAGCTCTTCGAAAATTCTCTTTGGAAACGGAAGACTGGAAAGGGTGGACAACGGAAAAGACTTCCGCTCTTACATGGAGCATTTTGCGGAATATCAGGAGAAGAAGCGGAGGGTGCTGGAAGAACTCCGTGTATACAAAGAAAAACAAGATTGATAAAAAAATAACTAGCAATTCATAGGTGTTTAGCCTATACTAACTTCGGGCGGGATATTCTTTCGAAAAGTTATTCTTCGGAATTTCCTGTATTTACTATATGATGAAAGACCTTACCAAAGCATATACGTTTAACGAGTGTCGTGCGTGAATCGTGTGATATCCCGTTTCCGGACTTTGGATAGGGCAAATTAAGGAAATAGAGAAAAAGGGATGAAAGGGAAGGAGAAGAGATGAATATTCAAGAGAGAAAAGTGGGGGTTATCGGCTGCGGTTTTGTGGGATCCAGTTCCGCATTTGCCCTTATGCAAAGCGGTCTTTTTTCAGAAATCGTTTTAAATGATGTAGATAGGGAAAGAGCGGAGGGAGAGGCACTCGATATCAGCCACGGACTCCCTTTTGCTAAGCCCATGAAGATTTATGCAGGAGACTATGATGATCTCATGGACTGCTCCATAATTGTAATCACTGCCGGTGCGGGACAGAAGCCGGGAGAAACAAGACTCGACCTGGTAAAGAAAAATGTAGGGATTTTTAAGAGCATTATTCCGGAGATTGCCAAGAGAAAGTATGAGGGAATATTGCTCATTGTGGCAAATCCCGTGGACATTTTAACCTATGCTGCGGTAAAACTCAGCGGTTTTCCGGAGAACAGAGTCTTCGGTTCCGGAACGGTACTCGATACAGCAAGACTGAAGTATCTTTTGGGAGAGCATTTATCCATTGATAACCGTTCCGTCCATGCTTTTATTATCGGAGAGCATGGAGACAGTGAGATTGCCGCTTGGAGCAGTGCAAATGTTTCCGGTATTCCTCTAAATGATTTCTGCGAGCTTCGCGGTCACTTGGAGCATGACGCCTCCATGAAACGCATTGCGGAGGATGTAAAAAACAGTGCCTACGAGATTATTGCGAAGAAAAAGGCAACTTATTACGGAATCGCGATGTCCGTTCGAAGAATCTGTGAGGCGATTATCCGTGATGAGAAATCCATCCTTCCCGTTTCCAGTATGCAACATGGAGAGTACGGGATTTTCGATGTCTCCTTAAGTGTGCCTGCCATTGTCGGAAGACAGGGAGTGGAGAGAGTGGTTCCGATTGAATTAAGCGAAGAAGAGAAAGAGGCTCTTCAAGCTTCTGCCGATACCTTAAAGAAGGTTATAGAGGATGCGTTTAGCTAAGTGTACAAAATATGTCTAAGGCGGAGGCGATTGCTTCTTTAGAAAGTTCTACAAATGCCTTGTCTTATCTTGCGGAAAAATTGCTTCCTGATGATCAAAAAGAAGGATTTAGTAAACTGATAGACTTATATAAAAAGTCACAATGAAAAGATAATTGAGGATTACAAAAATCCATTTGAAGGAATTGAAAGAGCGATTGAGCTTAGCATAGAAAAAGGAAAGATTACTTTGGATCTTCTTTAAAAGCCGGTAGAAGAAGCGAAATACCAAAGTATGAAAGCCAAAATCACAAAAACAGACAAGGCGTATAAGGACTATTGGAAAGCCATTTCAGAGGAATTTAGACGATTTAATGAGAGTCAGGACGATGCTATTTTAAAGTCTGTAAAAAGACTTATATCTAAGTTTTTGTGACGGATAATACGAAGGATGTGAACTTCAGAAATTATATGATGAAGAAAGCTGAAAAGTACATTTTTCCCATATAGAACATTGCTGGAAGAGAATATTGGAAAAGGCATAGAGGATTTTCAATAATAATATTTTTATTGAATAATAACATAGATTATGTTATTATTTAATAAAAAAATTGTTATTGAGGTCAAATTCATGGAAATCCTAAATAAGAATATTTTTGGTTTGAACTTTCAAGCTGAGGAAATAAATACTAAAGGGCTTCCTGTGTTTATGACAGCACAGAGAAGCTTCTTTAGAATGTCGTATAACGAGATAGCCTTTCTTTGTGTGCAGCTTTCGAAAGAAGAGAGGTTTGGGATTGTTGCTCTGGAGAAGCAGTTGTCATTTTTATCTAATAAATATGGCATCCCGGTTGTGTTCGGATTTTCTGCAGTGACTAAATTGCAGCGTGATAAGCTACTTGAAAGGAACATTCCATTTATTACGGATAATGGTCAACTATATTTACCGTTTCTAGGTATGATGCTGAATAATACATTTAAGAAAAAGAAAGAGACGAGACGGGATAAAATGATGCCGGTAACACAACTGCTGTTTCTCTATATGCTTTATAAAAGCAAAGGGCAGGCTGTAATGAAAAAAAGATGCTGCGGCTGCTATTGGGGTCACTAGGACTTCTATTACAAGGGCAAGTGAGCAGTTGGTAGCAATGGGGACTTATATCTCAGGAAATACAAGGTAAAGAATACTATATGAGAACTGAAATGTCAGATTTTGCACTTTACAAAAAAGCGAAGCCATATTTAATCAACCCTATTCAGCGCATACTGATAATGGAAGCTGATTATAGATATAGCGAATATGTATATTCCGGGGAATCTGCTCTTTCCAAGGTAACGATGTTAAATGAACCAAAGATTCCGGTTCGGGCTGTATATAAAGCGGATTTTAAAGCAGAAAATATAAAAGAGATTGATCTAAAATGGATAACAGAAGAGAAGCCGCTCTGTCTTGAGCTGTGGAAATATAATCCGGCAATGTTTGCAAATGATGGAATTGTGGATCCTGTTTCTCTGTCAATTTGCTTTGACGGAATTGCAGATGAAAGACTTGAAGGAGCAGTCGAGGAATATTTGGAGGGGTGGATATGGGGACAGAAATAAACAGTTTCATAGAAAAATTCAAGGATTACACGGATTGCTATACGGTAATTGGCGGGACTGCCTGCGATATACTTATGACGGAGGCGGGGACTGATTTTAGGGCGACAAAAGATATTGATATGATTCTGATTATGGAGGCAAGGTACAAGGAGTTTGCTCATATATTCTGGGAGTTTATCATGGAGGGTGAATATCGCTTCGGCTGGAAAAACAGTGAAAAGGCACATTTCTACAGATTTACTGAACCACGTTCCGGATACCCTTCTATGATAGAACTGTTTTCAAGAGAGCCTGATTATATCAACTATATTCCGGAGGGAATTATTCCGATACATATTGATGAGAATACTTCAAGTTTATCTGCAATTTTACTCAATGATGACTACTATAAATTCATGCTCGCCGGGAGAAGGATTGTTTCAGGTATAAGCGTCCTTGATACGGAGCATCTGATTCCGTTTAAAAATGTATGCTTGGCTGGATTTAAAGGATAGGAAAGCAAGAGGTGAACATGTGAATGAACGAGATTTGAAAAAACATAAATATGATGTTTTTCGGCTTCTACAGATAGCTCGTAGAAATAATAAAATCAAAACAAATGGTATTGTGTATGAAGACATAATCAGATTTATGGAAGAAATTAGAATGGAGAATATTCCATTTGCACAGTTGTTCTTACCGTTTGAAATGGAGGAAGCACTAGCCTATCTGAGAGAAATATACATATGATTATTATTCCGTAAGATTTTTTTGCTTGACAGCTCTTGTACTTCCGTGTAAAATCCGTTCTCAACAACTGAATATTGTAAACCGTTGAGGTGGAGATAACGGCAACGATGCCTTTACAGAGAACCCGCGATGCTGAGAATCGGGTAAGAAACAAATTGTCAAATGGACCACTGAGGGTGCAGGGAAACGGATTTTTCCGGAGTATTCTGCAACGTGTAGGGATACGTGAGTTCCCGGGGATATGTTGGTATCCTGCTAAGCGGCGCAGCGTATGCTGTGAATCAAGGTGGCACCGCGGATAGATTATTTGTTTATTCGTCCTTGGCAAAGAAACTTTCTTTGCCGGGGACTTTTTGTATTTACCGAGACATAAAAGTCTAAGATGTTCTGTAAGCTTGCTAAGTCCCCTGTAAAGAACATCACATTTACCGACCCCGGAAAAAAGGCGGGGAAGAAAAAGGAGGAAAGAATTATGCAGCTTAACAATGTGGATTTTGAGACTTATTTAAAGAACTATCCGGATGCAAACGGCTATTTTGGAAAGGTACGGCGGAGCGTATATCCCCGAGGAATTAAAGAAGGCGATGGAGGAAATCGACCACGCCTACCGCACCATTTCCAAGTCCAGAAAGTTTATTGCGGAGTTAAGAAGAATCCGTAAGGAGTTCCAAGGTAGACCGACTCCTATTTCTCACTTGGAGAGACTCTCCGAGAAAATCAATACCGGTGTACAGCTTTATGTAAAGCGGGAGGACTTAAATCATACCGGTGCCCACAAGTTAAACCACTGCATGGGTGAGGTACTTCTCGCGAAATACATGGGAAAGAAGAAGGTTATTGCAGAGACCGGTGCCGGACAGCACGGTGTAGCTTTGGCTACCGCAGCAGCATACTTCGGCATGGAGTGCGACATTTATATGGGTGCGGTAGACATCAAGAAGCAGGCACCGAATGTAGCCAGAATGAAGATTCTCGGCGCAAGAGTAGTAGAAGTAAATGAGGGTCTCGCCACGCTGAAAGAGGCAGTGGATGCCGCATTCCTCGCGTACATGAAGGAATACAAGGATGCCATTTACTGTATCGGCTCCGTAGTGGGACCGCACCCCTTCCCCATGATGGTGCGAGATTTCCAGAGCGTAGTGGGAATCGAGGCAAGAGAGCAGTTCCTTGATATGACCGGAGAGCTTCCGGACGCTATCGTAGCCTGCGTAGGGAGGCGGATCGAATGCCATGGGACTTTTCTCGGGCTTCCTAAATGATCCGGTGACCATTTACGGTGTAGAACCCTTGGGAAGAGGAACCGCACTCGGAGATCACGCGGCAAGCCTTACCTATGGAGAGGAAGGGATTATGCACGGCTTTAACAGCATTATGTTAAAGGATGAAAAGGGAGAGCCGGCACCGGTCTATTCCGTAGCGAGCGGTCTCGATTATCCGTCTTCCGGTCCGGAACACGCTTTCCTACATGACCTTGGCAGAGTAAAGTATGATGTGGTAAATGATGACGAGACCATTGATGCATTCTTTACCCTTTCCAGAATGGAAGGCATCATTCCGGCGATAGAAAGCTCTCATGCCGTGGCGTACGGTATGAAGATCGCAAAAACGATGAACAAGGGCTCCATTCTCATTAATCTCTCCGGAAGAGGAGACAAGGATATGGACTATATCATCGAGAAGTACGGGATCAGAGAGTAAGAAGAGAAATATAGGAATGAAGCTCGAACGGTAAGTATAGAGCTTCGAATAAAGAGACTGTAAAAATTAAAGCAATGCTTTTTATGCTATGCAGGTTCACTGCGAGACACGCTCGCTAACCTCGCTCTGACTGAGCAGTAGTCTTGTTGACTACTGCTCACTTTGCTTTTGCAAAGCAACTTCTAAAGAAGTTGGTCTTGTACAGGACAACTTTTTCTGAAGAAATGTTTGTCCTTTCGTAGGGATACTAAGCGAAAAAACTGCATTTCATTTGTTTTTTTCGCAAGTACCCACGGGCTCAGATTGTCCCGCAGCGAGCCTGCATAGCAATAAATAGCATTGCTTTAATTTTACAGTCTTTTTTTATTCATAACGACTATCGCTTGTAAAGCGTGCGATCTCTCGTTAAAAACCGATTGCATAAATTCTATAGTTTTGACTTTTTATCTATTCCTCTTTAGCTTGTGGTGCATGATTTTTTTCTAAGTTAGAAAAAAAGCTATTGACTATAACGTAATGTAATAGTTTATAGTCTTCCTTGTTAGGAGGTGCCTAGATGTATTTGATCAAATATGTTAGTGAAATTAGTGGTGTATCGGTGCGCACTTTACATCATTATGATGAGATTGGGTTGCTGTCTCCTCAAAAAAAAGAAAATGGTTATAGGTATTATTCCGAGGAGGATATATCATTCCTGCAAATGATACTGTTCTATAAGTACTTGGGATTTTCCTTAAAGAAGATAAAAGAATTATTAAAAATGAGGATGGGGAAGTACTAAATCATCTAAAGGCTCAGCTCAAATTAATGCAAAAAGAAAAACAAAAAGCTCCTAACTTTGATAGAAACATTGGAAAAGACAATAGAATCAGAAGAAAGGAAGGTTTCCATGCCTACAAAAAGAGAAATTTAAAGGGTTTAGCTATCAAGATAATCAAAAAATATAAGCAAGCTGCTATAGACCTCTATAGCTGAGAAGTGATTGAAGAGACAATTCAAAAAGCAAAAAGGAAAAGAACAAGAAATAACCGATGGATTTAATAGAATATTCTTTGCTTTTTCTGAAAAATAAGTCAAATGGATTGAGTGCCACGGCGCAAGAAAAATATACAATTAGCGGAAGAACTTTATAAACATTTATGCAGATATGCATTTGACTGCCCAATGGATGTATTTTTCAAGCATCGCTTATGGATATGTTCAGAATAAAGAATTCAAAAAAACAACTTGGATCAGTTTGGAGATGGAACAGCACAATATGTATGCGATGCCGTCCAACAATATGTAAAAGAGCAATAGGATTAAAAACTCCTTTTCACTACTTCAAATTGCGGCACTTCTTCTTGAAGAATACATACAGTATAATACTCTACAGATTAGGAAAAGCATAGTTGATTTAAATAGTAAGATAAAGAGAAAAAAAGAATGTAAAACTTTGATCACATACGACAGGAATAAAAAGGAAAGCGGCGATGGAGCATACACATACAACACAATCGATTCATAACTTTATTCTTCTCTTGCTAGCGGACTTCATCTCCTCCTTTGGCTCCGGCATGAGCAATGTTGCTCTGACCTTATTTATCTATGGAAATACGAAAAACCTGATGAGCTCGGCGCTTTTTGCGGTTGTTACACTATTGCCTGAGCTTCTGCTTGCTCCTTTTCTTGGTAAAATGAAATTCCATGGCAGCTTTCGCTTTATTTTTGCTCTGGGGGAATTCTTATGTGTCATTCCCATGTGTATTTTGCTTTTTATCGATAATATACTGTTAGTCTATCTTGTATTCTTCCTATATTCCGCGATTTTCTTTATTTTGGAGTGCTTAAGAGCGGAATATTTAAAGCGGATTACGAAGGATGAAGACATGCAGAAGCGACAGAGTGCATCAAGAACGGTAAATATCCTCGTGACCGTTGTGAGTCCCCTCGTGGGAGCCGCGATTCTTACGAGTTTTGGGGTAAAGAGTATTTATATTTTGGACATTGTAAGCTATATTCTGGCAGCCCTGATCATCCTCTTCTTAAAGGGGATGGAAAAGCCGTCGCCTCCGGAAATGACTCGTACCGGAGGGACAGATATCATAGGAAGTATCCGAAAGAACAAAGAACTCTTTACAGGCTGCCTCATTTTATGCTTTGTAGGCGGTGCAGTTTCCATTTTGACCTTGGAATATATCTATAAAGTGCTGCATGCCGATGCTATGCAATATTCCATGCTCATGTCCGCTATGGCATTCGGAGGGCTAGTAGGAAGTATCATAGGAGGGATGCCCTTTACACAGATTCATCTTAGGAAAGTATCTTTTATTTGTACAATGATGATGGGAGGGCTCCTTTTGGCTGTTGTTCTAAAGCCTGTTTTTGGGATGTTACTCGTTATTCTGCTGTTCAGCGGTATACTCAGTGCGCTTGTTATGCTTTATTATTCGGTAGAATTGTTTAACAGGAGTGTGGAGGGAGAAATTCGGGGACAGTATGCCATCTTTCAAAAATATCGCGGATGCCTCTTCGTTAGTGTCAAAACCTTTTGGTGGGGATGTTGAATCAGCTGGTAGGCTGCGTGAGAGCAATCTCTTCCTCGGGAATCGTTTTTTTCTTCTTTTTTGGTATATATTCCTTTGTAAAAAAATATTGAATTCAACAAGAATTAATTGTATTAGAGCTCTTAACAATTTTATAAAATAATTCATATGATGATGTTAGTCACATTTTTTTCATATGGGTAGAAAGGAGAAAAAAATGAAATATAAAATAATCAAAAAAAGGTCATTACAAAACGAGAGTTAATGGAAAAAAACTTTTTTGCTTTTTACTGTGGTTGTTTTTCAAGGTGGAGGAAAGCTTCGAAATAAGCCTCGTGTATTTGAATTCAATGAGAATTTTTTTGACCTAGAATTTTTAAAACATAATGTAGTGAAAAAAATACCACAAAGCGATGAAAAACAAGGCTTTGTGGTATTTTTTTAGAAATTTACCTTTTAACAGTACATTTCTTCTATAGAAATCAGTTTACAGTTTTTGGCGTTTTCTTTTACATAATCGCTAAAGCCGTGGAGGGAGAAAATGCAAAGTAATGGCTGATTGGCAGGAATGAACTTTATTTTATCCATCAGCTTTTCATATTCGGTCTTATCAAAGGGCGAGTTCTTAAACTTGCATTCTCCAAGGAGCAAAATATTCTTTCCGCATTTTCCTAGAAGATCTATTTCTATAGGGACTAGCTTTTTTTCTTCATTTTTTACCGTGTCCTGAAAATCGGTTATTTCTGTGAGGATAGGAAAATCAATTTCACAAAAATCAATTTTACCGAAATCAATTTCACCAAAATCAATTTCACCGAAATCAATTTCACCAAAACCATTTTCACCAAAACTGAATTCGATGTATTTCTTTATGCTGTGAAAATAAGGAAATACAAATCCCTTTTCTTGCACATTTTCCGAACTTTCTATATACTCTACAAAATAAAAAAGAGAGGAGTAAGGAGCTATGGGATTTACATTATTACATCAATTACCGTCTGCTGAAGAGGTTAGAAAAGAGTATCCCCTGTCAGAAGAGCTTACGGAGATAAAGGCGAAAAGGGACGCTGAAATTAAGGCGATTTTTTTAAAGGAGAAAGCAAGAAGTTTCTCCTCGTTATCGGGTCCCTGCTCCGCGGATCATGAGGATCCTGTGCTCGAGTATTGCCACAGATTAAAGGAAGTGGCAAAGGATGTGGAAGATCGAATTTTTATCGTGCCGCGAATTTATACGAATAAACCCAGAACCACGGGTGAGGGCTATAAGGGCATGCTCCATCAGCCGGATCCGGAGAAACGCCCCAACTTAACCGAGGGAATTTATGCAATTCGAAAGCTTCATATGAAGGTTTTGGAAGAGACGGGATTTTCTACTGCAGATGAAATGCTCTATCCGGATAACCTCACCTATCTTTCAGACATGATGAGCTATGTTGCAGTCGGTGCCCGTTCGGTGGAGAACCAACAGCACAGACTCGTGGCGTCCGGTATCGATGTGCCGGTGGGGATGAAGAATCCGACCTCGGGAGATCTCGGCGTCATGCTGAATTCCATCTATGCGGGGCAGCACGGCTATGAATTTATTTTCCGCGAATGGGAAGTGAAGACGGACGGAAATCCTTATACCCATGCGATTATGCGAGGCTCGCAGAATAAGCACGGGCAAATGCTTGCGAACTACCACTATGAGGACTTAAAGCTTTTGACATTCTCTCTACGAGAAGAAGGAACTCTTACATCCTGCGGTGATAGTGGATACAAACCATTGTAATTCCGGAAAGAAGTACAAGGAGCAGCTTCGTATTGCGCATGAGGTCATGCATTCCAGAAAATATTCAACGGAACTGGCCCATTTTGTAAAGGGGCTTATGGTAGAGTCTTATCTTTTGGAGGGCTCCGCAAAGGTGGAAGAGCATATTTTAGGAAAATCGATTACCGACCCCTGTATCGGTTGGGACGATACGCTGCGTTTAATCTCCAATATTTACGACTACCAAAGTCAGACAAAGTATTGATTATGTTTCTTGTAAAATAAAACGGAGTGATGAGACGTGGATTGGAATGATGGCTATTTCGATCTTTTCGTTTTCTTGCACTTTTATTTCTCTTCCTTTATACTTCTAGGAGCTAAAAGGAAGGGGGCGTTATGGGTTTTTCGTTCTTAAATCAATTGCCGACAACGGAAGAGGTAAAGAAGCAGTATCCCTTATCGAAGGAGCTGATAGAGAGAAAGGCGAAGAGAGATGCGGAGATGAAGTCCATATTCAGGGGAGAAAGTAAGAAGTTTCTCCTTGTCATAGGACCTTGTTCCGCAGACCATGAGGATCCGGTGCTGGAGTACTGCCATCGCCTAAAGGAAGTGGCGAAGGATGTGGAAGATCGGATTTTTATTGTCCCGCGAATTTATACGAACAAACCCAGAACCACGGGAGAGGGCTATAAGGGTATGCTTCATCAGCCTGATCCGGAAAAGCGCTCCAACCTTACGGAAGGGATTCTGGCGATTCGTCGTATGCATATCCGGGTACTCGAGGAATGCGGCTTTTCTACAGCGGATGAGATGCTTTACCCCGATAATCATAACTATCTCGATGATGTACTTTCCTATGTTGCAGTTGGGGCGCGCTCTGTGGAAAATCAGCAACACAGGATGGTGGCTTCCGGAGTGGATATCCCGGTAGGTATGAAGAACCCGACTTCAGGTGATCTCGGCGTTATGCTGAATTCCATTTATGCAGGACAGCATGGACACAATTTTATTTACCGGGGATGGGAAGTGGAAACGGCAGGAAATCCCTATACGCATGCCATTATGCGAGGTTCTCAGAGTAAGCATGGGCAGATGATACCGAACTATCACTATGAGGACTTGAAACTGCTTCATTCTTTATATGAAAAGAAAGAGCTACTAAATCCGGTCGTGGTTGTGGATACGAATCATTGCAATTCCGGAAAGAAGTATAAGGAGCAGCTTCGAATTGCCCAGGAAATTATGCATTTTCGGAAGTATTCCGAAGAGTTGGCCTATTTTGTGAAGGGGCTTATGGTGGAATCCTATTTAGAAGAAGGTTCTGCAAAGGTGGAAGAGCATATTTTAGGGAAAAGTATTACGGATCCTTGCATTGGTTGGGAAGATACGCTGCGTCTCATTTCGACGGTCTATGAGTATCAGGCGCAGATTCGATAATAGGAAATTTTTGGAGGAAAATATGGGTGTATACGAGGAACTGCAGGAAAGAGGCTTGATTGCGCAGGTTACGGACGAGAAAGAAGTCCGCGAGATGGTAAACAGCGGAAAGGCGATCTTTTATATCGGCTTCGATCCGACTGCGGATTCCCTTCATGTAGGGCATTTCATGGCGCTTTGCCTTATGAAAAGACTGCAGATGGCGGGAAACAGACCGATTGCCTTAATGGGCGGCGGAACGGGAATGATTGGAGACCCTTCCGGAAGAACGGATCTTCGAAAGGTGCTTACCGTAGAGGAAATAGACAGTAACATTGCCTGCTTTAAGGAGCAGATGAGCCGTTTTATCGACTTTTCCGAAGGAAAAGCCATTATGGTAAACAACGGGGACTGGCTTAGAAACTTAAATCTCATGGAGTTCTTACGAGAGGCGGGACCGCATTTTTCCGTAAATGAGATGCTGAGAGCCCGTTGCTATGTGAATCGTCTCGCAAACGGACTTTCCTTCCTGGAATTTTCCTATATGCTCATGCAGGGATATGACTTCTACCGCCTCTATGAGGACTACGGCTGCAATATGGAGTTCGGTGGGGACGACCAGTGGAGCAATATGCTTGCCGGAACGGAACTTATTCGAAAGAAGCTCGGAAAAAGATGCCCATGCGATGACCATTACCTCCTTACCAATAAGGAAGGAAAGAAGATGGGTAAGACCGCAAGCGGTGCGGTTTGGCTGATCCGAAGAAGACCTCTCCCTACGATTTCTACCAGTATTGGAGAAATGTGGATGATGCCGATGTAGGAAAGTGCCTTCGCCTTCTCACCTTTATTCCGATGGAGGAAATCCGGGAAATGGACAAGTGGGAAGGGGCGGAGCTCAATAAGGCGAAGGCAATTCTTGCCTTCCATTTAACGGAGCTTGTACACGGCACGGAGGAAGCAAAGAAGGCGGAAGAGGCGGCGAAGTCCCTCTTTGCCGGATCCGGGTGCTTCTGCGAATGTGCCAAGCTATACCCTTTCGAAGGAAGAATATGCGGACGGCGTGGATGTTTTAAACCTATTGGTTCTCACGGGTCTTGCGCCTTCCAAGGGAGAGGCAAGAAGAAATGTGCAGCAGGGCGGGGTAAGCTTTGCCGGAGAAAAAGGTGACGGATATAGGAAGAGTCTTCAGCCCGGAAGAGCTGTCCAAAGAGCCGCTCTTACAAAAAGGGAAAGAAGAGTTTTGTGAAGATAGTATTCAAGCGGGTGAAGATAGTATTCAAAACGAGTGAAGATAGGATTCTAAAAGAATGAAGGTTCTATTCCAAATGGAATACTTGCCTTTCCCGAGTAATAATTATTAAAAATTAATATTTTGCAAAAAGAAAAAAATATATAACATCTTCTTACGATATATTTACAATATACCTTATAAGACTTTTTACTTACTTGCATACTAAAAAAATCTAGTTATAATTTTACCGGAGTTGTCGAGAAGGCTACTCCGGTTTTTTTATGAAAAATGATTCTATACTGAATAGAAATAACAAGAAGTACGATTTTTTTATCTTTGTTGAAAAGAGTATCATTCATATAATCCATGTTTCGGGAGTAGATATGTTTAGAAAAAAATAGTTTTATCCGTTCTTGCACTGATGGTGTTTTTCTTGCGGTCTTATCGCCTATGCAGGAGAAAAAGAAAGCAATAGAGATTGATGTTCCTTATGTAGAAGGAAAAGTAAATGATCCTGTTAGTAAGTCTGCAAGAACTGCTTATATCGTTACAGAGAATCCTACCTTGTCCTTTTCCTTTGGAAAAATGGAAAAAAAGTCGAGGTTATGAGCTATTGCAATGAATACTTGGAGGGGGAAGACAGGGGGATTCGCAACCGTCTGATGGGAAAAACCTTACTGGATGGAGAGAAGTTCACGCTCCTTCCGGAAGAAGAATATGAAAAGTGCTAAGAATAACGGCAGTTTGTACAACACGGCAGATCGTTGCTATGTACTTCGAATCTACAATGAGGGAACGGAAAACTACGATGAAATATATTTCGGCATTGTAGAAGAAGATATCTTCAAAGACTTCCAAGAGAAGGCAAAAGAAAGAGAGACTTTACTGCAGAAGAGAATCAGAGAGCTTGGACCGGCAGCAGCAAGAAAGAACTAAGATTTCGAAAATCCGTTACATGGAGAAAGATTGCATCTTGACTTTTGCCAAGAAAAAAACTTGAATATGGACTAGGGAAGAGCAGAGGAAGACCTCTGCTTTTTTTGTAAGATACATCTGTGTTGAAGATGGGAATTCATTGTAAAAAATAGGACTTACGAATTGTAAAAAACAGGGCTTACGAATCTTCTATACGTTCACTCTGCATTTTGTTAAGATAGAATATAAAGAATAGTTTGATTCCTTTCTATGCTAATAGTAAGGAGCTTAAGAATACAGGAGGTTAGCAATGCAAAACTTTGATTATCAGACACCGACAAGACTTATTTTTGGAAAAGGCGTGATTGAAGAGCTTCCGGAAGTAATGAAGCAGTTCGGAAAAAGAATTCTCCTAAGCTATGGAAGCGGAAGTATCAAAAAGGATTGGACTTTATGACAAGGTAAAAGAGCTGTTAAAGGATTATGAGATTTATGAGCTTCCCGACATTCAACCGAATCCGAAGTATGACCCGAGCGTATTGGATGGCGTGAAAATCTGTAAAGACAAGGACATTGATGTCATCCTTGCTGTCGGAGGCGGAAGTGTTTTGGATTGCACGAAGGCCATTGCCGCAGGAGCAAAGTATGACGGAGATCCTGGGATTTGATTACTTATAAAGTGAAGGCGAAGGCCGCACTTCCGATTGTGGATATCATTACCCTTTCCGCAACGGGAAGTGAGTATGATGCGGGGGAGTAATTTCCAGAACGGAAACCAATGATAAAGACGGGGTACAGCGATCCGCTTCTTTATCCTGCGGTTTCTTTCTAGACCCGACCTATACCTTCTCTGTTTCCAAGAAGCAGACGGCAGCAGGTTGTGCGGATGCCATGAATCACATTATGGAGCAGTATTTCTGCGAGGATTCCACACTCTTAAATGACGGTTTTATGGAGTCTGCCTTAAAGAGTTTGATGATAAATACAAGAAAGTGTTTGGAGAATCCGGAAGACTATACGGCAAGAGCGGAGATGATGCTTTGCTGCACCTATGGCTGTAACGGCATCTACTCCCTCGGTAACAGTGAGTCCGGCTGGCCTTGCCACGGGATGGAACATGCGCTTTCGGCCTACTATGACATTACTCATGGTGAGGGCTTGGCCATTATTACCCCGAGATGGATGAAGCATATCTTAAATGAAAAGACAGTGGATCGCTTTGTAAAATATGGCGTAAATGTATTCGGAATTGATGCAAAGCAAGATAAGTTTGCGATTGCGGAGCAGGCTATTGATGCAACCTACAAGTTCTTCGAGTCCATTAACATTCCTATGCATCTTAGAGATGTGGGAATCGATGAGAAGAGAATTGACGAAATGGCAAAGCACGTTGCGGAAAATGAAGGGCTGGAAGAGGCTTGGGCGCCGCTTTTAGAGAAGGATATTGCAGAGATTTTCAGGGCTTCCCTGTAAGGGAATAATAGAAATACATAACAAGTAGTACATAACAGGAAATGTATAACAGAAGTGTATATACAGGAGATACACAAAAAAGTCAGGAGACCAACTATGAAGACATTGATTATTAACGGAAGTCCTCGCATCGGAGGCAATACAAGTATTGCCCTCTCGGAGATGATTAAGGTATTTGAGCAGGAAAAGATAGAAGTAGAAGTGGTGCAGATTGGAAACAAAGATATACGAGGCTGTATTTCCTGTGGATATTGTTATAAAAATGGAAAATGTGTCTTCAATGACCCTGTAAATGAGCTGGCAGAGAAGTTTGAAGCCGCTGATGCTTTAGTAGTGGCATCCCCGGTTTATTACGCTTCTGCAAATGCCACCCTGATTGCCTGCCTGGACAGACTATTTTATAGCACGCATTTTGATAAGACTATGAAGGTGGGAGCCAGTGTGGTTGTGGCAAGACGAGGCGGTTTATCTGCTACCTTTGATGAATTGAATAAGTATTTTACAATCTCAGGAATGCCGGTGGCCTCCAGCCAATACTGGAACAGCGTGCATGGATGCGAAAAAGGAGAGGCGAAGGAAGATTTGGAAGGCCTGCAAACCATGAGAACTCTGGCCAGAAATATGGCCTTTCTGATGAAGAGCATTGCTCTGGGAAAAGAAAAATACGGTTTACCGGAGCAAGAAGAGGGGGTAGCTACCAATTTTATCCGATAGGGAGAACATTTATCCGTAAGGTATCAATGCTTTGAAATCATTTGGTAATAAATGGAGGAAAACTTGATGATGATGAGTTTTTCTTCGGCCACAGCATCGCAGTTAGCGGCAGCCCTAAGAAAGGGCTATTGTCAGCTAAGATTGAAGGGATAAGAGAATATAGATGGTCTGAAGAGACAATACTTTCTCGCTACAAAAAACAAGGATATTGTAGCGAGAAAGTATTGACCTTTTCGCTACTAAATTTTAAAATTATAGCGAACGGGGGTGCTCATATGAACGAAGTAAATATCTTTGATCAATTACTTGAAAGAACAGAATGGGATATATTCGATTAATTGATGCTCAAAATGAAGGAGTATCAAAGTGTGCAGTTCTGGATTATGTCCGTAAGAAGGAAATGGAAAAAGGTAGCTCCCGGTATATATATTTCGCCTGATGTATGGGAAGATAGACTATATTTGATTCAACTTAGAAATAGAAAAAAATTATTTTTTTCTCATGAGACAGCTTTGTATATTCATAATCTTTCCGATAGAGAACCTTTTGCACCGGTGATTACTGTTGGACGAGGATATAATGCGAAACATTTAAAAAGATAAAGGCATTATAGTCCATACGGTAAGATTGGAATGGGATAGAACTTGGCTTGACAGAGGAGAAGACCTTTACCGGTAATACAGTACGAATCTATGATAGAGAGCGCTGTATCTGTGATATTATCAAGAATAAAAAAATAGAATGGATATTCAAGTATTCCAGATGGCTTTGAGGTCTTATTTTTCAGGTAGTGACAAAAATATCCATAAGCTCATGGAATATGCTCGCATCATGGGAATTTCGGATAAGGTGAGACAATATACAGAGGTATTACTATGATGAAAAGTGCTACAGCTGTAAAGGCAAAGATAAAAAATAAAGCAGGGGGAAGTAGTGACAAATCCCAGATAATGCTAAGAATATATCTGATGGAAAGACTTCTGGAGAGAGTTTCTTTATCAAAGTATAGAGATAACTTTGTACTAAAGGGAGGACTTCTGGTGTCTTCTTTGGTGGGCGTTGATATGCGTTCAACTATGGATGTAGATACTACGGTAAAAATCACTTCCTATGAATAAAAAAATCAGTGCAAAAGATTCTTGAAGAAATAATGGCAATCGAGGTGGAGGATGGAGTCTCTTTTCGTATAAGCAAAGTACAGGATATTATGGAAGGACACGAATATGAAGGTCTTCGTTTCATGATAGAATGTTCGATGGATAGATTAAAACAGACTATAAAAATTGATATTTCAACCGGTGATGAGATTACACCGGGAGCGATTGAATATAAGTTACCACTTATCATTGAAGATAGAACCATTGAGCTGTGGGCGTACAATTTGGAAACGCTTCTTGCGGAAAAAGCTTGAAACTATCATGGTAAGGGCAGAAGCGAATACCAGAATGAGAGATTTTTTATGATATACATGTATTAATTGAGCAAGATGCAGAGACTATTGACAGAGATACAATGAAAGCTGCATTTTATGCTACATGCAATAAAAGGGGGTCTATTGAGCTGATTGGGACAATAGATGATGTTCTCAATATAATTTCTGATGATGAAACAATGAGGCAGCTATGGAATAACTACCGTAAATCGAACTATTACGTGGGTGCATTAGAATGGGAAGATGTGATAGGGAGTGCAAGAAAATTAAGAATAATGATTGAGTAATATAATGCATACATACCTTAATCCGGTAGACTATTTGTAGGAGTCAAGAAGTTCGACCTCTAATGGTAATTTTAGTTGCCGAGCAATACCCACTAGAGAGTATGAAAATGCTAATTTTCAAAAAGGAAGGGATACGAAAGACAGGGGGAATATGAAATTAGAATTATTACAAGAGGAACCAAAACTTGTCTTGACATATCCTCATAAGTCTAACTTTAATAGGGTAGGTTGCTTATCCATGGTAATACTATCTTTTATTGTTGTGTGGGTACTGAATCATCTTATGCATTATCATACTGATTTTTCAGATAAAATGATTATGGCAATTGTGTTGATTGTCGCTCCACTCCTTGTATGGTTTATGGGATATTATCTCTTCATAAATGGAGTGAAAATTAGAAATTTATGAAAACAAAGTTGTTCAAATACTATACTTATGGAAGTAGAGGACGGGAGTGTATTACATTTTTAAATTTAAACTCGAAGACATAGAAGAAATAAAAATGAAAGAAGCGTCCGTTTCATTGTCTGAAGATGACCATAAAAATTAGGAATCCCATTTTTTTGTGGTTTGCATGAGAAGAAACTAAATAAGCTGGAGAATGTAAGCATCATCCTAGATAGAAAAAATCGGATTGTTTTATGCAAGAGATAGAACAATTTTCACAGAAAGTAAATTAATGATCAAGGTTTAGCGGGAGCTTCATTTTATGCTCCTTATTATTTATTAAAACTTATATTATGACGATATAAAAATTCAGGCGTATATTGGTGAAAACCATATATATTTTAAGACTTTTACCAATTCATCTGCCATGTAACACAGAAAGCAACATTTTGTTGAAGCTTAGATACGGAATAATGAATGTGACGTTTTATTTAGTGTATTGTTTTATTTAGCGCGTTCTTTCCAGAGTATGTAAGGCTATTCTGTGCTACGTTTTTATGGTGATGAGAAACGTAGGAGGTAGGAAGAAAAATATGAAAAACGTAAAACTCGCCACTGTTTTGTTTGCTGCAACTGTGCTTGTATCTACAAATGCTTTTGCAGGGAATTGGGTACAGACAGGCAACACTTGGGAGTACCATGATAACGGAAGAAGAACTGCTAACACATGGGTTAAAGCCTCCGATGGACATTCATGGTTCTGGATTAATGATGCCGGAAAAATGTCTGTAAATGAATGGTTTATTCATAATGGACAGTGGTATTTCACTAAGGCAGACGGCATAATGAGCGATAATGAATGGATTCAGTCTCCTCATTCCGGCCGGTGGTATTATCTTAACCAAGGCGGCGCAATGGCAGAAAATCAATGGCTTAATTATAATGGCCGGTGGTACTACCTTGGCAGTGATGGAGGAATGGTTACAAATGGAACGGTGGATGGTTATTATATAGACAGTTCCGGTGTATGGTCTGATGATAGCAGTGAAATTGTAAATAATGCAAATGTTGCGATATCTTCCGGCGGCGGTTCGGGATTCTCCGGCGGAGGTGGAAGTTCCGGCGGCGCAAGCGGCGGTTCTTCCGGTGGTGGCGGAGGAAGCTTCTACGGTGGAGGTAGCGGTAGCGGTAGTTCCTCATCCAGCAGCACTTCATCTGGTAGTAGCGGTTCCTACAGCGGTTCCGGTAGTTCCTCTAATACAGGAAACGAAGACTCTAAGTGGAACCCCTTCGACGGAACCTTTCACTTAAGATTTAGTGATAACCTTCAAGAAGCAAACAAAAAAGATGAATGGTCTAATGCAAAACTTAGAGAATTACTTTCCAAGTGGGACACAAGCAATATGTCCGAGCTTGAAAAAAAGCTATGGTCGCACTCGTTGTTACGCAAAACACAATCGACTATGAAGCTACTGACGACGTAGTCCTTAGTTATCCGTGGGTATACACAGACTTCGTATATAAGACTCTTAAAGAAGGTACCGGCCAGTGTCACCATTATGTAATCTTATATCAAAGAGCCTGTGAACTTTTAGGCTTAAAGGCAGTCTACATGAACGAAAGAGCCTATAATCATGCTGTTGCCGGTGTGGAAATCGACGGCGAATGGTACATGATTGACCCGACCAACGCTATCCTAAGAGCTACCGGTTCTGACGGTGCTAGAGGTGCATTAGACGTTGTTGCAAACACATTAATCAACCCAAGCGTTGTGGATTACATCAGACAGTATAAGACTGACCCGTCCCAGTCCTATCAGGCACAGAACTTTACTGAGCCCGATATCTCTGAATTTACTAAGACAAAGTCTATCACTCCGGAAATGCTTAGAAACGCACTTTCCAAAGTTTTAACAGGGAAGACTCTCGATGAAATTGCTGCTGATGAAGCTGAGGCTAAGCGTAAAGCTTTCGGAAGAAATCGAAAAACAAAAAGAAGCACAACGACTTGTTGACGAAGCCAAAGCGCCGGCATTTGCCGATAAAAAGCGGGCTGAAGGCTGGACTGTCGTTATGACATCTTCCGATGGTATTCAAAAAGATACCGAAGCCCAAGATAGGATGAGCGAAGCAGAAGATCAAATCAGAAACGAAAACGCCGACGCATGGGCACAGCATAAGTTAGAAATCAATGCCAAGAAATTCGGCTACATCTATGTAATTTACTACAGAATTAACAGCTAACACCGCTTAGAACTTAGGATAAGGGGCTGTAAAAAAATTAAAATAATAAAGAGATTCTTTGCAATATAGGTCTGAATACGGGGAGTCTGAGCCCCAAGTTCAGACCTATATTGCTTAGAAAATTGTTTTAATTTTTTACAGCCCCTTGTTTTTTTCTAATATCACGATATCTATTAAGAAAAAGATTCCGCTGACAAAAGAATTGAAGAGAAGAAAATCGACGAAACAGCAAAGTGTATCGTGGAAACGAGGCTCTAGCGAAGTTTTGTATGGTTCCTTATATTGTGCTATTGAGCTGAAAACTTGAAAATGCTATAATAGCTCGGATTTATGAAGAATATGGTTTCCTGATTTTTTCGATCGAATTCGAAAAAATGCACAATAGAAAATAAGGAGTATACGAAGATATGAAGCTTGGAATTGTCGGTTTACCGAATGTGGGAAAGTCCACCCTTTTTAATGCGATTACGAAAGCCGGTGCGGAGTCTGCGAACTATCCGTTCTGTACAATTGATCCGAATGTAGGCGTGGTGGCTGTTCCGGATGAGCGTCTACAGCTCCTTTCCGACCTTTATCATTCCGAGAAGATCACCCCGGCGGTAATCGAGTTTGTAGATATCGCAGGACTCGTAAAGGGCGCTTCCAAAGGAGAGGGCTTAGGAAACCAGTTCCTTGGAAATATTCGGGAAACCGATGCTATCGTGCATGTGGTGCGTTGCTTCGATGATGACAATGTCATTCATGTAGACGGTTCCGTAGATCCGATTCGGGATATTGAGACGATTGAGCTTGAACTCATTTTCTCCGATCTCGAAGTGTTAGACCGGAGGATACAGAAGACCAAGAAACTCGCGAATAACGATAAGGATGCGAAGAAAGAGTATGCGCTTCTGGAAAAAAACTTCATACGCATCTGGAAGAAGGGAAGTTGGCAATCAACTTTTGAAGCGGAAGAGGATGACGCGGAGCTTTTTAGATAGCCTCGGTCTCCTTACCCGTAAAGCCCGGTGATTTATGCCTGCAATGTAGCGGAGGAGAGCCTTGCCGATGACGGTGCATCGAATCTTTATGTACAAAAAGGTAAGAGAGTACGCGAAGAAGAACCATTCCGAAAGTTTTGTGATTTCCGCACAGATTGAGCAGGAGATTTCCGAGCTTTCCGATGAAGAAAAGGGAGAGTATCTGGAGTCTTTGGGGCTTTCCGAGTCGGGTCTCGATAAGATTGTGCGTGCTTCCTATTCTCTTCTTGGTTTAATGTCCTACCTCACTGCCGGAGAGAAGGAAACCAGAGCTTGGACGATCAAAGAAGGGCACCAAGGCACCGCAGGCAGCCGGAAAGATTCACACCGACTTTGAAAGAGGTTTTATCAAGGCTGAGGTAGTGAACTACAAGGATTTACTGGATAACGGATCGCTTTCTGCGGCAAGAGAAAAGGGGCTAGTGCATGGAAGGGAAAAGAATATGTAATGCAGGACGGAGATGTGGTGCTGTTCCGCTTCAATGTGTAATCCTTCCTTGAGTATTGTCTTCATATTGATTGATTCAAAACCCATGCATTTAGACATCTGACAATTCTTCAAAATACATGCATTTAGATATCTGACAATCATTCAAAACCTATGTTTTAAGACATCGGACCATTATTCAAAAAACCTATGTTTTAGACTTCTTACAATGACGAAATAAAGAGAACGAGCTGAATTGTACAGCTCGTTTTTTTGTTGTTTAAAACAATGCATAAAAACAGCTCATAAAACAATGCTTTTTTTCGGTCTAAATCATACAAGAAATGGAAGCATTGCTTAAATTTTTACTATTTGTATATTTTTCCCTATCTTATGCAAGCTAAAAAAACTACTTTTTTTAGGTCTATAAATTCTAGTATATTGTCTTGACTCTTCCCTAAAAAAATCATGCATTATAATGTAGAAGTGGGAAAAAGTGGGAGAAAGTGGTAGATTATGTTTACGGGAGAGTATCATCACAATTTAGATACTAAGGGCAGGATGATGATTCCTGCTAAATTCCGTGAGGATGGATATAACGAATTTACCCTTACTAGGTCCCTTGATGGCTGTCTTTCTCTTTATGCTGTTCCGGAATGGAAAGAGCTGGAAGAGAAACTGCAGGCATTGCCCATGACAAGCAAGCAGGCAAGAACCTTAAAGAGATTTCTTTTGGGAAGTGCCATTTCCTGTGAGTGCGATAAGCAGGGGAGGATTTTGATTCCGCAGACACTTAGAGATAAGGCCTCTTTGGAAAAGGATGTGGTTTTGCTTGGTGTGGGAGATCACGCGGAAATCTGGTCAGAGAGTTTGTGGGAAGAGAACAATGATTTCTCCGATTATGAGCAATTGGCTACAGATATGGAAGGCTTGGGAATCTGATGGAATTTTCGCACAAAAGTATTTTGCTTAACGAATGTATGGAAGGGCTTTCAATAAAGCCGGACGGTGTCTATGTAGACGGCACACTGGGCGGTGGTGGACATTCCTTTCATATACTGGAAAGGCTGAACGAAAAAGGACGTTTGATCGGGATTGATCAGGATGAGGATGCGATAGAGGCTGCAACGAAGAGACTGGCACAATTTGAAAAGCAAGTCACGATAGTACGTGACAACTATGAACATTTTCAGGCAATCCTTTCTGCTCTTTCCATACCGGAGGTAGATGGGATTCTTTTAGACTTAGGCGTTTCCAGCTACCAGTTCGATGAAGCGGACAGAGGCTTTTCCTATCGCTTTGATGCTCCCGCTCGACATGAGGATGGATAATCGACAGGATTTTACGGCAAAGGACCTGGTTAACGACTACAGTGAGACGGAACTTTATCACATCATCCGGGACTATGGAGAGGATAAGTTTGCAAAAGAACATTGCGAAGCACATTGTGATGGAAAGAGCGAAAAAACCGATCGAGACAACGGGAGAACTTGCGGAGATTATAAGCCATGCCATTCCTATGAAGATTAGAGTGGCCGGCGGACATCCGGCAAAACGAACTTTTCAGGCCATCCGCATTGCTTTTAAACAGAGAACTGGATGTTTTTAAAGGATTCTCTGAGGGCATGATTCAGTCCATAAAGCCGGGAGGAAGGCTTTTGCATTATTACCTTCCACTCGCTGGAGGATCGAATTGTAAAGCAGAGCTTTCGAACAGCGGAGAATCCCTGCATTTGCCCGAAGGACTTCCCGGTTTGCAGCTGCGGAAGAAAAAGCTTAGGAAGAGTTATAACGAGGAAGGCTATCCTGCCAAGCGAGATGGAGCAGGAGGAGAATCCTCGTTCAAAAAGTGCAAAGCTCCGTATTTTTTTGAAAGAGGAGAATAAAAACGGAGCCGGAGTTTTGAAGGTTCAGAGCTTTAAAACTTCGAAATACAGAGAGTAAAAATGAGTATATGAGTACGAAAATGTGAAAGAAGGGATGCTGTCACATTTTTATAGAGGAAATGTGGTTTTAGCGAAGGAATAAGAGGGAAGAGTATGGCAAGGAAGCTGGCAAAGAGGCACGCAGGTTATATTGCCGGGTCAGTTGTGACAAAAGAAGAGCTTGTGCCGAGAAGAAAAGGAGTAAAGAGAATAAAACAATCGGCTGTTCCGAAGAAGACTGTGGTTAGAAAGCTGAGTCCAAAGAGGAGCCGAACATTTACCAGAGAAGAGAGAGCCAGAATTCTCCGTGAAAGAGAGATAGGACATGAACTGCAGCAGGAAAGACTGCAGAACAAGACTTCGGCGAACTTTTTTTCCTGGTCTTTTCCGTTGCCCTTTTTATGGGGATCATGGGCGTACTTTGCTTCCATTACATCCAGTTACAGACCAAGGTCAATACAAGGATGCACCGCATTGAACAGAAAAAGAAAGAAATTGAAGTATTGAAGCAGAAAAAAATGATGCTTTACAAAATGCAATCAGCGCTGCTTTTGGATCCGGAACAAATCTTCACAATAGCAACAGAGGAGCTGGGAATGGTTTATCCGGGAGACCATCAGGTAATCGAGTATAAAAAGCAAGAAAGCGAGTACGTACGGCAATATGAAAACATCCCAAAGCACTGATGAGGAGCAGAAGAAAAAAAGACGGCAGACTAAGATTATGCCGTTTTATATGCAGGAAAAAGCTGATGGTAGGATTTGTTTTTAATCCTGCTATTTGCTATTTTAAGCATTGTGATTTTTCGGATGGTGCAGAAAAACGGGGAGGAGTATAACCGTATCGTTTTGGGACAGAGGCAGTCCGGTTACGGCTCAAGAGCGATTCAGGCGAAGAGAGGGGATATTCTTGACCGAAACGGAACCGTTCTTGCGACGAGTCAGAAAGTCTACAATATTATAGTGGATCCGAAGGTGATCACCTCGTGCGGATGACCGCTATCTGAAAGCAAGTCTGATGTTCTGCAGGGAGTATTTTTCCGGAGATGAGCGTCTTTCTACTGTGGAAAAATACTTTAAATCAACAAAAATCGTTGGCGGGAAATAAGAAGAGTGCCTACCTTAAATTCAAAGAAGGCTTAAGTTTTGAAGAAAAGGAAGCCTTTCAGAAGTTCATGGATGATAAAAATGCCGCTTACAGAAAAAATGGAAATAAATACGAAATCAAGGGCATTTGGTTTGAGGATAAGTATAAAAGGAGCTATCCGTACAAGGATTTGGCCTGCAATATCATCGGTTTTTCTTCCGCGGACAGCGAAGACGGAACAGGCGGAGTGGAGCAGTACTATAATCAGTCTCTTGTAGGTGTAAACGGAAGAGAGTACGGCTATCTGGATTCCGACACAAAACTGCAGTCCGTGATTCGGGAAGCAACGGACGGAAACAGTATTGTCACAACGATCAATTTCAATATTCAGAGAACGGTAGAAAAGTATCTACAGGATTGGCAGAAAAATGATATCGGCTCCAAGATGGCTGCGGCTATTGTGATGAATCCCAAAAACGGGGAAATTCTTGCTATGGCAAGTACCAATCAGTTTGACTTAAACCACCCGAGAGATCTGGATAAAAACGTATATCCCGATTCTCTGCTTCAGGAACTTGGTAAGAAAGAAGCCCTTGCAGAATATAAGAGAGAGCATAACAATCAGAGTATTACGGAAGAGGAGATTCCTTCTCAATACAGTAATGAGGATATTCTTTCCTTGGGGACTCAGGTTGCCTGGAATCAGATGTGGAGAAACGTGCCGATTTCCGATACCTATGAACCCGGATCCACGGTTAAGCCTTTTACGATTGCCGGGGCACTGGAAGAAAGTGCCATTAAGGAAAGTACGCAATTTAACTGTGAAGGATTCATTACCTTGAGTGACGGGGTAAAGACCTGGACCATTCGTTGTCACAAAAGAGACGGGCACGGAACGTTGGATGCAGAGCATGCTCTAATGCAATCCTGCAACGTCTATCTGATGAATACCGCCTTTCAAGAGGGGGCGGAAAATTTTGTAAAATATCAGCATATCTTCGGCTTTGGAGAGAAGACGGGAATTGATTTACCGAGAGGCGGATACCTCTGCTTTGGTATATAAGGCGGATAGTTTAGGAAAGACTTCCCTTGCAACGAACTCATTCGGGCAAAACTACAATGTCAGTATGATTCAGATGGCAGCGGCCTTTTCCAGTGCAATTAACGGCGGTTCTTATTTTAAGCCGCACGTTGTAAAGCAGATTTTAAATGCAAATGGTACGGTCATGAAAGAGATAGAACCGAACTCTTACGTGTTACCTGCCTCAGGCAACCAGCGATTTTTTTAAAGGAAGCACTATATCAGACAGTAGAGCAGGGCACAGGGAAGACCTGCACAAAGATTAAAGGTTATCATGTCGGCGGAAAAGACGGGAACAGCACAAAAGCTTCCCGCGTTATGAGAAAAAATTACCTTGTTTCTTTCTGCGGTTTTGCCCGGTGGAAGATCCGGAAATTTTTGGTTTATGTCATTGTAGATACACCGAATCTTGACGTGAAGAACAGGCAAGCGCATCCTTTGCAACGAAGATAGAGCAAAAATCATGAATGATGCACTGCAATTCTTGAATATTCCTGCACAAGGAGAGACGGATCCCGAGGCATCCTTAAATAAGGATTTGCAAGAAGGAATTTCGAACCTTGATGAAAGCGGAATCGTGGAAGGCGCTTCGGAAAAGTGCGGCAGAAAGCACGGAACAGGCAAGTTTGGAAAAGTGATGAAAAAGCAGGACAATGAAGATAGTGTTCCGGGAGAACTTCCGAGAGCGGTAGCACGGAAAGTAAAGCAATAAATAATGATGACAGAGAAGAAGATGAGTCGGAAAATGGAAATTAAGGGGAGAGAACATTATGCTAAGTAATACCATTGCACTCAGCATTGCCTTTTGTGTGATGCTTTTGATTTCCCCCAAGGGAATCAATATATTGCACCGTATGAAATTCGGTCAGGAGGTGCGAGATGACGGACCGCAGACACACCTGAAAAAACAAGGAACCCCTACGATGGGCGGGATTCTTTTCCTGATTGCAATCAGTATCGGAATTCTTCCCTTTATAGGAGAGGTAAGCGGATTACCCCTGCATATCTTCTTGGTTTAGGTTTCGGAATAGTTGGATTTGTGGATGATTATTTAAAGGTGGTAAAGCATCAGTCCGAGGGCTTTAACCCGAAACAGAAAATGGCATCGCAGATTGTGATTTCCCTTCTGTACATTGCATTTTTGTATTTTTACAGTGGAAGGGCAATGATTTCCTACTGCCATTTGTAAAAGAAACAAGCTGGTCCTTGGGAATATTATTTTTTCCGGTATCGTTATTTATCATTACAGCTACGGATACGGGAGCGAATTTTACAGACGGAATTGACGGTTTGTGCAGTAGCGTAACAGCGGTGATTGTCTTTTTCCTCTTTCTTGTGGACAGGATAATCCTTGGCGGGGCGGAGCTTGGTGCATTACCGGGAGCGGTACTGGGCGGTTTGCTTGGCTTTCTCTGCTTCAATGCTCATCCGGCAAAGGTTTTTATGGGCGATACCGGATCTCTTGCGCTTGGAGGATTTGTAGTTGCTATGGCAATCCAAACAGGAACTGCACTCTATATTCCGCTCTTTGCCTTTGTCTATTTTATGGAAGTGCTTTCGGTAATTATGCAGGTTACTTATTTTAAAATGACTCACGGAAAGCGTATCTTTAAAATGGCACCTATTCATCATCATTTTGAATTATTGGGTTGGTCGGAAACACAGGTAGTGACGATATTTACGATTATTACGATTTTGGCATGCTTCATCACGGGACTTGCTTTAGAAAATGACATAGTATTGCAAAAAGGCGCAAAAAAGCAAAAAAAGGTGCAAATAAAAAAAGCGCAAATATAAATGCGAAAAAAGTGCAAACAGAAAAAGTGCAAACATAAAAGTGCAAACAGAAAAAAGTAGCATAGGGATATAAAGAAGAAACATGAACATAAGGGATATAAAGAACATTAACATAAGGGATATAAGGAACAGAGGATTTTAGGATGAACAGGCGGAAAGTTTTTGGTATTGGGGACAGGCAGAAGTGGAATAGCATCGGCAAAGCAGATTCTTGCCATGGGAGGGGAAGTCATATTTTTGACGCAAAACCCGAAGTTGGATGAGAAAAAAATTCTGGCACAATTTAAGAAAAAGAAGAAATGAAAATAAGCAAGATTTTTAAAAGGAAAAACTGTTTTGAAAGAGATCTCTTAAAAATCGATGCTGCGGTAATCAGTCCTGGAATCCCTTTTAGATGAACCTTATGTATCTATTGCTCAATGCTGCGAAGATACCGGTAATCGGAGAGATAGAGTTGGCATACCAGTCCCTTTAAGGGAAAAACTTTGCGCTGTGACGGGAACCAATGGAAAAACAACAACAGTCAGCCTTATCGGAGAAATATTAAAGAGTCAATATGCGGATACTCATGTTGTTGGAAATATCGAAACCTTTTATGGCGGAAGCCTTGGATACGGAAGAGCAGTCTGCTACGGTTTGTGAAGTCAGTTCCTTCCAGCTGGAATCCATTGTGATTTTCGTCCTCATGTTTCGGCAATCACCATATTACACCGGATCATTTGGATCGTCACAAGACAATGAAAAACTACATTGTGGTAAAGGAATCCATCTCCATTAACCAGACGGAAGAGGACAGCATCGTCTTAAACTATATGGATCCGGAGCTTAGAAAGTTCGGAAAAAAACGAAATTTAAAACCGAAGGTACTCTGGTTTTCTTCGGAAGAAGAGCCGAAAGAGGGTTTTTCTACGGGATGACGAGTTTATTTATAAGTCCAAAGACAAAGAAGAGAAGCTCTTTAAAACCAAGGATGTACAGCTTTTTGGGTAAGCATAATTATGAAAAATATTATGTGTTCTATGGCTGTAGCCTTGAAAATGGGCGTTCCAATGGATAAAATCATAAAGGTTTGCAAGAAATTTAAGCCGGTGGAACACCGTATTGAGTTTGTGCGCGAGCGTTCCGGTGTGCGCTATTATAATGATTCCAAGGGTACCAATGTGGATGCGGCAATCCAGGCTCTTCGTGCTATGCCGGGTCCGGTGCTTCTGATAGGCGGAGGTTATGATAAGCATGTCGATTTTGACGCTTGGGTTAAAAGAATTCAAGGGTAGAGTAAAATACCTTGTACTGATCGGAGAAACCAGAAATCAGATTGCAGCCTGCGCAAAGAAGCACGGTTTCCATAACCTTATGTTTGCGGAAGATATGGATGAGGCGGTAAAGACTGTGCGGCTTATGCCGATCCCGGGAGACTATGTATTGCTGAGTCCGGCCTGTGCCTCTTGGGGGATGTTCAAGGATTATGAGGAACGCGGAAGAGTTTTTAAAGACTGTGTAAAGAGTCTGTGATCGGTAAGCTGCGATAGGATGTGAAGCCATTAAAAGACGTAGTAAACGGGTAGGAAAAGGAAAGGGCAGAAAGTGTCAAAAAGAAAAAGCTGAAGCATTTTTATGATTTTTTTCCTGGTGGTGATGGTTTTTCCATTACCTCTTTGGCTTTACTGATGTTGTACTCCGCATCGGGATACATGGCGGCAAAGAGTGATTCTGGCGATATGTATTATCTTACAAGGCAGGGAATATTTGCTTTGGCGGGGTTCCTTATCATGCTGTTTCTTTCCCGTTTTTGATTACCACTGGCTTTCCAAGTTGAATATTTTAATCTATGTTGCGGCATGGGGCGCTCTTATTGCTACCTTTGTTATGGGAGTGGCATCCCATGGGTCCAGTCGTTGGATTAGAATCATGGGGGTACAGTTTCAGCCGTCGGAGCTTATGAAGCCGGCTGTGATTATTATGCTTGCTACTTTGCTTACGGATAAAGGCTATCGCATTAATTCTTTGAAAAGCGATGTTTTCGATGTCACTTTGTATGCTTTGATTCCCTGCAGCTCATAGTGGCTCTAACCAACCTTTCCACCGGGAATCATTATTGTCAGTATTACGATTTTTATGCTATTTTGTTGCGGTGAAAGAGTTATCGTTACCATTTAGCCTTTCTATTATTTGCTACCGTATTGGGATATATCGGTGCCTATCCGCTAGCCCTATTTTTGCAAAAAAAGTAAAAATACTGTCATGGATATCAGATTACCAGAATCCTTGCATGGAGAGATCCGGCTTCTTTTCCGGATGATACCTATCAGACAAGACAGGGACTTTATGCTATTGCGTCCGGAGGAATTTTCGGGAAAGGACTTGGCGAAAGCATACAGAAATTCCTGATGCGGAGGCCCAGAATGATATGATTTTTACCATTATTTGCGAAGAGCTTGGACTCGTTGGCGCTGTAGGATTGATGCTGGTCTATGCTCTGATTTTATCCCGCTTGTATGAAATTGCCAAAAATGCAAAGGATCTTTTCGGATCCTTTCTTGTTATCGGTGTTATGGCGCACATTGCCTTACAGGCCATTTTGAATATTGCGGTAGCGAGCAATTCCATTCCGAATACCGGAATCACGCTTCCTTTTGTAAGCTATGGCGGAACCTCTCTTTTGATTCTTCTTGCAGAGCTCGGGCTTTGTCTGAATGTGTCTTGGCAGACCACCTTGGATGTGGAAAAAGGAGAGTAGGGTATGACGGACAGAAGAAGGAGAAAGGAAATTACCATTTACGGAATTTTGCTTTTCTTCTTATTGCTTATCCTTTTGCTCTTCAGTACCAGGGTAAAATAAGATTACGGTTCTGGGGAATAAACAGTATACGGAAAAAGAACTTACGAAGATGATTTTAACCAAGGAGCTGGACTATAACAGCTTTTATGCCTTTATCAAGGACAAAATTCGTCCTCATAAGACCATTCCTTTTGTGGAAAAATATGAGCTCCACTGGAAGGATCCTTTTGCTTTTGGAAATTATTGTTTACGAAAAATATGGTGGGATATGTGAATATATGTCCAGCAATCTTTATTTTGACGGAGACGGGATTGTGGTGGAATCGACTAAAAAGAAGATTCCCTGGGATTCCGCGAATAACCGGACTTAAGTTTTCCAAGGTGAGTCTCTATAAGGCGCTTCCGGTAGAGAACAAAGCGATTTTTCAGGATATTCTGAATCTGAGGGCAGCGCTCAGGTTGGAAGAAATCGATTGCGATCATATTGAATACAGTTCCTCTTATACGGCAACGCTTTACATAGAGATATAAAGGTTCTCATTGGAGATAATGAAGATATGGAGCAGAAGCTCATGAGTCTCAAGGATATTCTTCCGGCTCTGAAGGGAAGAAAAGGAACATTGATTTAAGCCGGTATCAGGGAAGAAAAGAGAAGAAGCTTATGTTTTCAAGGAAAAATAAGTAAAAATTCTTTCTTCTTTACAAATTTGTCCTTCTTTTCCCCTTTACAAAATGCCTAAAGTTCATATAATGGTATAGTTAGGATAGATGTGAATAGAATTCCTAAAACGGAATAAGAGATAGATTGAAGGAGGAAGACATGATAGAAATCCAGCTCCCGAGTCAGAAGCGGCGGCAAAAGATTATAGTTGTTGGTGTTGGTGGCGCAGGAAATAATGCAGTAAACCGTATGGTGGATGAGGGAATCGCCGGCGTTGAGTTTATTGGAGTAAATACAGATAAGCAAGCCTTGCAGTCCAGTAAGGCATCAACTTCTATGCCCATTGGGGAGAAGCTGACCAAGGGACTGGGCTGTGGCGGTAAGCCGGAGATCGGAACCAAGGCGGCTGAGGAGAGTGCGGAGGAGATTACCGCAGCTCTGCAAGGAGCAGACATGGTCTTCGTTACTTGCGGTATGGGAGGCGGTACCGTACGGGCGCAGCTCCTGTTATTGCTAAGATTGCAAAGGATATGGGAATCCTCACTGTTGGTGTAGTGACTAAGCCCTTCCGTTTTGAAGCGAAGCAGAGAATGAAGAATGCCTTAGCGGGTATCGATTCACTGAAGAGTGTTGTAGATACCTTTGATTGTGATTCCGAATGACAGACTCTTGGAGATTGTAGAGAAGAAGACTTTCTTCCGGAGGCCTTGAAGAAGGCGGATGAAGTATTGCAGCAGTCCGTTCAGGGAATCACGGATTTGATTAATGTTCCGGGACTCATTAACCTCGACTTTGCGGATGTTTCTGCCGTTATGAAGGACAAGGGGGTTGCCCATGTCGGTATCGGTAAGGCTAAGGGGGATGATAAGGCAATCGAAGCTGTTAAGACAGCTATTTCTTCTCCGCTTTTGGAGAGCACCATCGAAGGCGCTACCGATGTTATCATCAACATTTCCGGAGATATCAGCCTGATTGAAGCGAATGATGCGGCTTCTTATGTAGAAGAGCTTGTTGGCGAGAATGCAAATATCATCTTCGGTGCGATGTACAATGAAGATGCGCAGGATGAAGTTTCCATCACTGTTATTGCAACCGGTATCAAAGAGAAAAAGCCTGCTGAGCAGAAGCCGGCTGTACAGGAGACAAAGAGTCAGCTCGGATTACACAGTAACTTCGGTACTATGCCACAGAGCTTGAGCGGAACCAATTTTCTGAATAATCAGAGACCTTCTTCCCCGGTTCTTACGGAGAGATTGGAGGTTCCTCTTGAAACACAGGGTTCCGGTGCTTTAAGAACGGGTGAAACTGTAGATCGTGATGTACAGAGCAAAGCAAGACTCGGAAGAGAAGGCGGACTTGAGATTCCTGACTTCCTGCGTAGAAAATAAAACTAAAGTGCAGGCTATGTCCCAGGGGCATAGCCTTTTTTAAAGACGGGGAAAGTTCGCTTGGCGTATTTTTCCTCGTTTCTGCTTATATAAGGCATATGCTTTAAAAGTGTTTGGGTGCTTATGCCGTAGAAAGAGAAAAATGTCGAAATTATTTTAAGTAAGATTATTTAAAATAAAATGCAGTTTAAGAATAATAGAGGATAGTGGGAGACAGATGGCGAACTTAAGAGAAGAAATAGAGAAGAGAAGAACCTTTGCGATTATTTCTCACCCCTGATGCGGGTAAAAACGACCTTGACGGAGAAATTTCTTCTCATGGAGGGGCACAACCTTGCGGGAACCGTAAAGGGAAGAAAGTCGGCAAAGCATGCGGTTTCGGACTCGATGGAAATTGAGAAGGAGAGGGATTTCCGTTACTTCTTCCGTTTTGCAGTTTAATTATGACGGAAGATGCATCAATATCCCGACACGCCGGGACACCAGTGATTTCTCGGAGGATACCTATAGGACGCTTATGGCAGCTGACAGTGCGGTCATGGTTATTGACGGAGCAAAGGGTGGAGCCGCAGACGATTAAGCTCTTCAAGGTTTGCGTGATGCGTCATATCCCCATTTTCACTTTCATCAATAAGTTTGACCGTGAGGCAAGAGATCCGTACGAGCTTTTGGATGAGATTGAAGAAGTGCTTGGAATCCGTACTTGCCCGATTAACTGGCCTATCGGTTGCGGTCACAACTTTAAGGGCGTTTTTGACAGAGAAAAGGAAGAAGTGGATCTTTTTCCATGCTGCAGGCGGCGGTAAAAAGAAGTAGAAAAGGAAGTCTATTCGAAGGACGATCCTAAATTAGAAGGGGTATCGGAAAAGAGTATTTTGACAAATTGCAGGACGACTTGGAGCTTTTAGAGGGGGCAGGAAGTCTTTGATGAAGAGAAGGTCGATGCCGGTCTCCTTACTCCTGTTTTTCTTTTGGCTCTGCTCTGACGAAACTTTGTGTGGAAACCTTCTTGCAACATTTCCTGAAAATGACAAAGTCTCCGCTCTGAGAATGTCAGACCAGGGACTTATCGACCCGGTAGAGGAAGAGTTTTTCCGCCTTCGTCTTTAAGATTCATGCCAATATGGATCCGAAGCACAGAGATAGAGTGAGCTTATGCGCATCTGCTCCGGTGAGTTTGATGCGGGAATGGAAGTGACACATATTCAGGGAGGCAGAAAGGTAAAGCTTTCTCAGCCGACCCAGATGATGGCGGATGAAAGAAAGATTGTGGAAAAGGCTTACGCGGGAGATATCATCGGCATTTTTGATCCGGGGATTTTCTCGATAGGAGATACTCTGGAGCTTTCCGGAAAGAAATTTGCGTATGAGGGCATTCCGACCTTTGCGCCGGAGCATTTTGCAAGGGTAAGACAGATTGACACCATGAAAAGAAAGCAGTTTTTAAAGGGAGTATCCCAGATTGCACAGGAGGGTGCCATTCAGATTTTCCAGGAATACAATACCGGTATGGAGGAAATCATCGTCGGTGTAGTCGGAAGCCTGCAGTTTGAGGTCTTGACCTACAGACTGAAAAATGAATACAATGTAGAGGTACGTTTGGATATGCTTCCCTATGAGCATATCCGCTGGATTGAAAATTATACCGAGATTGCGGTCAGCGAGATTTCCGGTACCTCCGACATGAAGCTTGTAAAGGACTTAAAGGATAGACCCCTGCTTCTTTTCGCTCATCCCTGGTCCATCGGCATGGTATTAGACCGTAATAAGGACCTGCATTTGACTGAATTTTCCAGAAATTAAGTCTCTTGCGGAACGGTGGTAGGAGATTCTATCTTTTCCTATCTTACAATGTAGAGTTTTATAACGGGTGTTGCCGAAAAAACGTGCATCATTTCGTTAGAAGAAAAGCAAATATAAGCATTTTCACAGTACAAGGAAGGACAAAAGCGATGGAGAAAACAATTAAAGAGTGGCTGTTGGAACATGAGGATGAGTTTTTAAAGGACTTGTTCACCTTGATTCGGATTGATTCCGTTCGGGGAGAGGCTAGAGAAGGTGTGCCCTTTGGGGATGGCCCGAAGGAAGCTTTGGAAGCGGGTTTAAAGATATGTGAAGGCTATGGCTTCCATACAAAGAACTGGGAAAAATTATGTGGGTACGGTGGATTATTCTCCGGAACTCCCGCATACACTCGATATTTTAGGACATCTGGATGTGGTTCCTGCGGGAGAGGGATGGGAAGTAACCGGTCCGTTTGAGCCGCTTGTCAAGGGAGAAAATGTTTACGGAAGAGGTGTAAGTGACGATAAAGGTCCGATTCTTTGTGCGCTTTACGCTATGCGTGCAGTAAAAGAACTCGGTTATTCTTTGAAGAAGGGCGTTCGCCTTATCCTGGGCACGAACGAAGAGACCGGTTCCGCTGACCTTGCATATTACTATAAGAAGGAAAAAGGCGGAGAGATGAGCTTTACTCCGGATGCTGAGTTCCCTGATTATCAATATTGAAAAGGGTGCCATCAAGGGTACTTTTGAAAAAGAATAGAACTGCCAAGGATCTTCTTTCCTTAAAGGCGGGCGTTGCTGTCAATGCCGTTCCGCAGAAGGCAGTTATGGAATTTAGTACTTTATCCGAAGAAGAATTTAAGCATGCAAAGGATGCGGTAGAAAAGGAATGCGGTGTTCGTTTGGAAAGATCCGGCAATACATGTGACTGTAATCGGTGTAGTGCACATGCTTCTACTCCGCATCTTGGAAAAGAATGCCGGTCTTGCCGCATTGAACTTTTGCAGTAAAAGCTTCCTTCTCTCAGTGCAGAAGATAAAGAAGCTTTTGAAGCCATTTTTAAAAGCTCTTTCCCATACGGTGTGACTGACGGCTCCGGCCTTGGTATCAAGATGAACGACGAGGAAAGCGGAGACTTAACCTGCACTTTGGATTTGTTTGCAGTGGATAATACGGAAATGAGCTTTACTTTTGACAGCCGTGTCCCCATCTGTGGAAATAAGGAAAATTGCGAAGATGTGGCAAGAAAGTCCAGTGAAGCCAAGGGATTTGTTTTCGAAACAAACGGCATGGTTCCGCCCCACCACGTTCCCAAGGATTCCGATTTCATTAAGGCTTTACTTTCCTGCTATGAGAAAGTTACCGGAGAAAAGGGAGAGTGTATTGCTATCGGTGGAGGAACCCTATGTGCATGAGGTAGAAAATGGAGTTGCCTTCGGTGCGATTCTTCCGGATGTAGATACACATATGCATGGTGCGGATAGAGTGGATTAAAGTAAAGGATCTTCTCCTTGCAGCGGAGATTTATGCGGAGTCAATTCTGCGCTTTGCAGTTAACCATATCTTAATAGAAGTTTGGGAAAACTTCTTCGAGAAGCGCTTTCGAGATTTTTCATTATTTAAGAAATCAGCTTCACTCAAAAATATTTTTGTCTGAAGGAGCAGAATGGAAGAAAATATCATATCAATACAAGGTTTGGGAAAGGTATTCCATACCGGATCCGGGGACTTTACAGCTCTGGAAGACATCCATTTGGAAATTAAAAAGGGCAGATTCAGGAATCATCGGACTTTTCCGGAGCCGGAAAGTCCACCCTAGTCCGCTGTATTAATTATTTGGAAAGACCGAGCAGCGGTCAGATATTCTTTTCGTGGGAAAAAGTTTGAGTACCATGAAGGAGAAAGAGATTCTTGCCATGCGTCAAAACATGGGCATGATTTTTCAGCAATTTTAATCTTCTGGAGCAGAGAAATCTGCTCCGAATGTTTATTCCCTCTGAAATTGCCGATAGCGGCTGTATTTCCGGGCATTGAAGGAGTGGAAGGAAAAAGAAAGAAAACAAAGAGAAGAGAGCAAAAAGCGAGGTTAACGATTCCAAGTTGAGCTCCACCCGTTAGGAGTCGTTATAAAAACTGTACTTCAGGGAAAAGCGCGAAAAAAGAAAAAGAATCGAGGAGCGAAAGGAGCTTTTTAAAAGCTCGTCGGTCTTGAGGAAGAGAAAAAGTTATCCCTCTCAGCTTTCCGGGGGACAGAAGCAGAGAGTTGCGATTGCAAGAGCACTGGCTACGAGTCCCGAGGTCTTACTCTGTGATGAGGCGACTTCAGCACTGGACCCGAAAAACCACGGAGCAGATTCTTGCCCTTCTGAAAGAGATTAATGAAAAAATTGGGCGTTACCATTATAATTATCACCCATCAGATGAGTGTCATTGAGTCTGTTTGTGATGAGGTGGCGATTATTGACCATAGTAAGATAGCGGAACATGGCCCGGTAAAGGAGATTTTCCGTTCTCCTAAGACGGAAATCGGAAAGAGACTGATTCTAGGTGAAGGAGAGAAAGAAGCTTTCTTCGGAAGCGGAAGACGTTTTCGTATTGCCTTTGACGGTAAAAATGCGCATGATCCGATTCTTTCGAACTCATTCTTGCCCTGCATACCCCGGTAAACATCCTCTTTGCTAATACCAAGGAGGTGGACGGCATGGCGGTTGGACAGATGGTTATTGAACTTCCCTGAAAATATGGAGGATATCCTTCGTGTTACCCAATTTATGAAGGAGCGGGAATTCTTTTGAGGAGGTGCATGCATAGCTATGAGTATGAAAGAGTTAATCCCCTTATTTCAAACGGAAACTGTGGCGACACTTTATATGGTGAGCATTTCCACCTTGATTTCCTACTTAATCGGTATTCCTCTTGGAGTAATTTTGGTAGTAACTGAAGATGGAGGACTTTATCCCTTAAAGCTGGTTCATGGAGTCCTTGGTTTTATCACCAACATTTTTCGAACAATCCCATTCCTGATTCTTCTGGTTATGGTTTTACCCCTAACGAAGTTTTTGGTCCAAAACAACTTTGGGACCGAATGCCATTATTCCTCCACTCGTTATTGCGGCAGCCCCTTATATTGCCAGAATGGTGGAGTCTTCCTTAAAGGAAGTGGATGCGGGTGTGATTGAGGCAGCGCGTTCGATGGGAGCAAAACAGACTGCAAATCATCTTTAAAAGGTTTATCTTCCCGGAAGCAAAACCGAGTCTCTTTATCGGTGCGGCGATCTGCATTACTTCGATTCTTTCCTACTCCGCTATGGCGGGATTCGTAGGCGGAGGCGGACTTGGAGCCATTGCGCTGAATTATGGTTATTATCGTTACAAGACGGATATCATGATCATTGCGGTTTTAGTACTGATTATTATCGTGCAGATTATTCAGAATTCTGGATGAGGCTTGCAAAAGTACAGTGATAAGAGAAAAAGAGTTTAGGAAAAGAAAAGAGTGCAGGAAAAATTTGCAATATTTCTGATTCTGTACTATTTTTGTATACTGAACTGTACGCATAAAGCAGAGGGAAAAATAGCTTAAGGCTATTCGAAGGGAAACCTTCTTTAGCATAGATACTTGTTGTGGTTTAGGCTTACAGCAGATTATTTCAGAAAATTTTCGTTATAGAGTATGGAGAGTTTTCAAAGTAGAAAAGGAGAAAAATTATGAAAAAGAGTAGCAGCGCTGCTCCTTGGTTTAGCGGTAGCTTCTTTAGCAGCTTGCGGAGGACAGAAGGCGGAAACAAAGGCGGAGTCTCAGGTAGAGACAGAAGCAGGCAGTAAAAAAGCTGCAGAGACCGAGAAGGCAACGGAAGCTGCTAAGGCTGAGGGGAGAAGCAGTGAAGATTAAGATCGGTGCGACCCCGAGTCCGCATGCGGAGATCTTTAGAAGCGGCTAGGACGCTTTAAAGGAAAAAGGGTGTGGAGATTGAAATCGTGACTTATAACGATTACGTTCAGCCAGAATCTCGCAACAGATCAGGGACAGGTTGATGCGAAACTATTTCCAGCATCTTCCCTACCTTGAGGATTTCAATAAGGAAAACAATACTCATGTTGTTTCCGTAGGAAAGATTCACTATGAGCCGTTTGGAATTTATGCAGGTAAGTCCAAGGATTTGAAAGCTATCCAGGACGGTGCTAAGATTGCGGTTCTGAATGATACAACAAATGAAGCAAGAGCTGCTTCTTTTGAAGCGAACGGCATCATTAAGTTAAAGGATGGCGCAGGATCTTACAGCAACAAAGCAGGGATATCGTAGAGAATCCGCACAATGTGGATATCTACGAGGTTGAGGCTGCACAGATTCCTCGTTCTTTGGATTCCGTTGACTTTTGCTTGCATGAACGGTAACTATGCTATTCAGGCAAACTATAAGCCGAGCGATGCCTTAGCTGCAGAGGATGCCAAGTCCGAAGCGGCACAGACCTATGCCAACATCATTGCCGTATCGGAGAAGAATAAGGATGCGGAATGGGCAAAAACTTTGGTAGAAGTTTTACACTCTAAGGAGATTCAGGATTTTATCAATAAGAAGTATGAAGGTGGAGTAGCACTCATCGAATAAATCCCTACAGGGAGCTGCAGAAATAGAAGGAGAGAGATCCCCGTTTACGGGGAGGGAACTGCCTTTTTGCTTTCTGCGGCTCTTTCTTATAAAAATGTTTATAAGGCCTTTTTATTTGTTTGATCTATTTTTAGACTGATTATTGTGATTTTCGAGAACAGATACTGCGTTTTTGAATTAAAGGAGTTACAAAATGAATGATAAAGACTTGAGAAGATTTGCCATAGGAAAGTGGAGAAAGAACTGGCCAACCATGCTGGTAGCCATTCTTTTGCAATTCTCCGTGTATATTGCTGTGGTAATATGCTTTTCTTTTGTCTTTAGTCCTTTCTTGGCATCGACTATGATATCGCAAACGGAAGGATTAAGGAGAGGAATCGGTCTTACCGTCTCGGGAATCATGCTTGCTCTTTTGGTTTTTATTTTGCAATCTATCTGATTGTGAGCTCTTTTTCCTTTATCTATATGGCATTAAGTTGGTGCGGGAGAAAAGATATCTCCATTTGACGTTTTTATACTTTTGCAGCCGAAGATTTTTCCGATGCAGGTGCAGCTTTTTGGTATACAGCATTTTCTATGCTTTTTTTCCCATGGCTCTTTTACGTTTTTGTTTTTATTTCTTTTTTTAAAATCAGCTGATCCGATTTTTGAATTTTGTGGAAGAAATCATTTTTAATATTTTTATCTCGCTTTTCTTACTGTTCTTTTTATGTACCCCTTTTCTTATTCTGGAAAAGAAAGCAAGAACTCTTGGTGCAGCTATGAAGAAAAGTATCAAAATGATGCGTCATGAAAAAGCACCGCTTTATTCGACATTTATTGTACTTTATGGGAATTAGAGTAATAATGAACATTTTGGCTTCCATGTGGAGCTTTAGTTTAGATGACAGCATTCTTCCGGGAATTTTACTGGGCATATTCCTCTACTTTTATCTGACTCCCTGCTTTATTCTTGTACAGGCCGGCTTTTATCAGCAAATTGTAAATAAGGAGAAGAAAGCGGCAGAAACGGCAAAGGCCTTTGTGGCATCGTTTAGCAGCGAAGAGAGAGAAGGAGATGACACACAAAATGAGAGCATCGTAGCGGAAGTCTCTGAGAAGAGGAAAGAGGAAGATGCCGAATCAAAGATAGAGGAAAGCGATATTGAAACGACTAAAGAAGCGATAGAGAAAAATCCGGAATCAAAGCTAGAAGGAGTTGCAGTACAAACGGTAGAGGAACGTACTGTGAAAAAGGAAGATACTACGGAATCCAATTCCGTTGAGGATGCGGCAGAAGAAGAAAAAAGCGAAAAGTTGAGCTTTGAAGAAGCCAGAAAGCGATATACAGACTACAAGGAGGAATCATGAAGTGTCCATTTTGTAATGCGGAAGACACCCGTGTAATTGACTCAAGACCCGCAGATGAAAATACCGCTATTCGAAGACGCAGACAATGTGAGGTCTGCGGAAAGCGCTTTACAACCTTCGAAAAGACGGAAACCCTTCCCTTTATGGTGGTAAAAAAAGACCAAAGCCGTGTTCCATATGATCGAGCTAAGCTGGAGGGCGGTGTTTTACGATCCTGTCATAAACGGCCGATTTCACCGCAGCAGATAGCAGAGCTTGTGGACGATATGAAAACCATATTTTTAAGCATGACAGCAAGGAAGTCAGTACGGAAGAAATCGGGAAATGGTTATGGAACGCCTAAAGAGCCTGGATCAGGTTGTTATGTTCGTTTTGCTTCCGTCTATAGAGAGTTTAAAGGATATCAATACCTTTCATGGAAGAAATCGGGAAACTCCTAAAAACGCATGGGAAGGGAGAAGGAAAGGATGAAGAAAAGAAACGGATCCTCCTTCTATCCAAGCTACTCTATAGCATCAGTCTACGACTTGGATTTTCAAAAGCTATATGAGAAGGGCTACCGTGCGCTTGACATTGACAATACTTTGGTTTTGCATGACGCTCCCGCAGAAGAAGAGACTCAAAGCTTTTTCGAAAGGCTTAGGGAGATTGGATTTAAAACAGCGATATTATCGAATAACGGAAAAAGAAAGAGTGGAGCAGTTTGCCTCCAAGGTAGGGGCGATGTACTACCGCGAACATGCAGGGAAGCCTTCTGCCAAGGCTTATCTTGATGCGGCGGAAGCACTGGATACGGATAGGAAAAAATGTCTCTTTTTCGGAGACCAGATTTTTACGGATATACTTGAGGAAACCGAGCAGGAATTCCTACAGTTTTGGTTCGTCCAATGGGAAGGAGAAGTATTTTCACATTGTTTTAAAGAGAATGCTGAAAAGCCTTTTTTATTCTTATATAAAAGAAAAAATGCGCTTTGGAAAAATGAACCCTAAAGGAGAGGGAAACAAATGGGTATGATTGTACCAATACAGGGTAAGACGGAGAAGGAGTGCCTGGATATCCTGAAAAAGCTTAGAGAGGATCAATATTTTCCATATCTCTACGCAGTAGAGCTTCGCTATGATTTTTTGGAAAAGAGAGTCGAGAAACTCGCTGATTTTTACAAGGAGTAAGAAATCTGATAGGGAGAAAAGCTGATTTTCACAATTCGTACCAATCGTCAGGGGGATTCTATCCCTTTGGAAAAAGCTATTTTTCAGGAAAATATACTGGCGATGGAAAGCGGTATACCGGACTATATTGACCTTGAAGTAGAGTGCGATTTCCGGGCGTGAATCCTGGAAAGAATGTATTGCCATGGTAAAGAGACTTGGAGGAAAAAGTCATTGCCTCTACCACGACTTTCATAGAACACCGGACTTAAAAAGAGGTGAGGCTATCCTGGAGAGGCTATCCTCTTATTCTCCGGATATAGTGAAAATGGCTTTTCATGCCCTATAAACAGGAGGATGTTTTAAATCTTCTTTTGCAGGGAAGAAGGTGGAAGATAAATATCCGAAAAAAGAACTCATCACGATCTCCATGGGGAAATGGGGAACTCAGTCGCTTGTGCGGTGACTTGTCCGGCTCCTCACAGTTTTTGTGCAGATTTTCGGGGAGTCTGCACCGGGACAGTGGAAAATAGAAGAGTATCTGAAGCTTCATCGAGCGCCTCCGCACGAAAAAGGAATTGCCTTACTGGGCTTTATGGGAAGTGGAAAATCGACTCTTGCAGGACAGTTGGCTGTAATGGGAGACCCTGCCCTCACTTTGAGACGGATGCAGTCCTAGAGCAGGAATTTTCCATGTCTATAAAAAGAATATTTTCAAAATTCGGAGAGGAAAGCTCTGACGTGAAGAAAGCAGAGTCCTTAAGAAGATGTCCGGAAGAGAAATGATTCTGTCACCGGGCGGCGGTATCGTTTTGAAAGAGGAGAACAGAAACTTTTAAAGAACTATTTTTCTGTGTTTATCTTTAAGGTAAGTCCGGAAACGGTTTTGCAACGTCTATCCGGTGCTAAAAATCTGCGACCGCTTTTACAAGATAAAAATGAATCTGACAGATATTACGGAAATGATGGAAAGACGTAGCGCTTTCTATGAGGAAACAGCGGATTACATTCTCGAGGGGGACGGAAAAAGTATTTCCGAATGCCTTACGGAACTACAGTCTGTACTTCTGGAAAATGCCTTTTTCCCCGGCGCAAGTTTAGAAATTAAATAGAAATAGATGGAAGGAAGCAGAGTGTTTTGTAAAAGAAAGTTAAAAATTGAATCTTTGAAGAAATAGCTCATCATAGTGTATTCTGAGTTCTTGGAAAAGAATTAATAATAGGAATCAATGTAGAAATACAGAGAGAGAAAGGAAAATTATGTTGCAATTTAAAAAAATGGATTCTTCCGGTAGTGCTTGCCGGTGTAACTGTTCTTAGTGCCTGCGAAATTCCGGAAATAGCGGGAAGTGCTAGAAACAACGGCACAGAGCGATTCTAGTGAAAGAAGAGGGAAGATACTGGCAGCTTCCGAAAAAGGCGGCAGAGGACAATGCTTATGCTGTTTCGGAAGAGAAGCTCAGCTTAAGACAAAAACCTCAACAAAGAAGATGTCGATGATCTCGATATTTGCTGATAAGGATTTGACGATTTTAAAATGTTTGGGGAACCTTCTGCGGCCCTTTGCATTACATGAGATGCCCGGAGCTTGGCGCATGGGCAAAGGAAATGCCGGATAATGTGCAAATTATCGGTTTGGTAGCGGATATTGCCGGAGAGACGGATGAGCAACAGATTGATACAGCGAAACCATTTTTGGAAAAAGACCGGTGCGACTTCAAAACATTATTCTGAACTCGGATTTTTCAGATCTCCTTTCGAATGTAGTGGGAGTTCCGACAACCTACTTCATCAATAAAGAAGGAAAAATCGTGGGTAAGCTGATTGTGGGAGCACAGGTATCAAAGTATAAGTCCTTTGTGGAAGGTTATCTGGCAAGTTTATCCTGATAAAGATCTTGGGCTAGGGATAGCGAAAAAGTATGAAAACAAAAACGAGATTTCAGATAAAAGAAAAATGAGTTTTTGATACAAAAATAAAGAGCTATATAAAGAGCTAAATAAAGACAAAAATTAATTGTTGACAAAGTCTATTCGTTTTAGTATCATTTACTGGTCGCCTAAGAGGTGACTACGGGGTCTTAGCTCAGCTGGGAGAGCATCTGCCTTACAAGCAGAGGGTCACAGGTTCGAGCCCCTGTAGGCCCTCAGTAGTCTGGTCCGGTCTGCGTTTTCATACGCAGCCTGTCGGAATTTTTTAAACAGTACCTGCAAGGTGAACTGTTTAAGGCGAGATAGCTCAGCTGGCTAGAGCACACGGTTCATACCCGTGGTGTCGAGGGTTCAAGTCCTCTCGCTAGAGTCGAGGAGTTGGAACATTCTTTTAGAAGATGTGTTTCAACTCCTTTTTGCAATATGAAGCTGTGTGAGGAAACAAGAATAAAGAAAGAATGGGAAAAATTTTGGAATAGTTTATATCAGAAATATCGAGGAGTAAGCTGTATCGCTATGCAGAAGAGCATCCGCGATGGAAGAGTTTTTAGAGATTTTATATCGCTATCGCTATGGAAATGTACTGTGGATAGGCATTATTTATCCTATTTGGTTTAAGTCATTGGAAAGTCGTATTACGGTCAGTACCGGCTACCACATCATGCATACGCATATGGATGACCTGATTCCTTTTTGCGAATGGTTTATTGTACCGTATTTTCTTTGGTTTATTTATATTTTTGCGGGACTGGTCTACTTTATGTTTACGAATAAGGAGGATTTTTATAAGGTCAGCCTCTTTCTTTTCATCGGGATGATAGCGAGTCTTGTTATTTGCGAGATTTATCCCAATGGTACAGATTTCCGTCCGGCATACTTAAGCGAGAAAAACATTTTCATGATTATGGTAAAGAATCTGTATCGAGTGGATACTCCGACCAATGTCTTTCCCAGTATTCATGCCTACAACTCTTTGTGCATGCATATCGCGTTATTAAAAAGTAAGGAGCTTCGTGCTGCAAGATATGGGAAGTTTGTTCGCTATTTTTCCTGTTTTCTCTGTATATTTATCTGCATAGCAACCTTGGTTCTCAAGCAACATTCCGTTTTGGATGTAGGTGGAGCTATTCTTCTTTCTTTTATTACTTACGGCTTTGTCTATGGTTATCCGAGCTTTGCCCTAGGAGAGTATTGGGAGAAGAAAAGCGAAAGGAAAGAGACAAATTCAATCGGATAAAGAAGTGAATCGGATTGATAAAGAAGTACGTCGGATTGGATAAAGAAGTCAGCCGGATTAGATAAAGAAGAGTATTCAATGGAGAAATTGATAAAGAAACGGATTTATTTGCTAAAGAAAAAGAGATACGAAAAAGATGGAGAAAGAAAATTTTTGGAAAAACGCCGTCGGGCATTTTAAGACGATTACAAAAACATAAGCTTCTGGTTATGCGCTATTGCTTTTACGATAGGCTTATACAAGCAAGGGCTCTTGCATGACTTGTCAAAGTACAGCTTTACGGAGTTTCGCATGGGGATTCGTTACTATAGAGGTTATAAGAGTCCGAATGGTGTAGAGAGAATCAAGACCGGGACATCGGAGGCCTGGTTGCATCACAAGGGAAGGAATAAACATCACTTTGAGTATTGGTGTGACTATGATTTGGAAAAATGTGCATAGGATGATTGGTTGTCGCATGCCTCACCGCTATGTGGCAGAGATGTTTTACGACCGGATTGCAGCATCTAAGAATTATCAAGGGGAAAAGTATACGGATGCAAGTCCCTTATATCTACTATGAAAAAAATGATTGGAACTCCTCTCATTCATGAGAAAAACAAGGAGGAACTCGAATTTCTGCTCCGCCTTTTAAGGGACAAGGGAGAAAAAGGAGGCCTTTTTCCTACCTTCTCGAAAAAAAGAAATAAAAAGGAGAAGAAAAGAAAAAGATTTTTCTAATCCATGAAAATTTTGCATCTTTTTAAGGAAAGCTTTTTAAGTGAAAAAATCAAAGAAAAATGAGATTTTCAAAGAGAAATGCCCTTTGAAAATCATTTCCTTATTGCTATAATAAAAATACAATGTAAAAAGAAAAAGCATTGGAGGAAAGCACCTTTATGCAAGAAGATTTTTGACCAGAATACGCTCTTTCTTACAATCAATTCACAAAGGCTGAACGAAGAGTGGCTGATTTTATATTGCAAAAATCCGAACAAGGTTTTGTTTATGTCTATCTCCGACTTGGCAGAGACCTGCGACGTGGGAGATATTTCCGTTTTCCGTTTTTGCAAAACGATGAATGTGAAAGGCTATCAAGAATTCAAGATGACTCTTTTCCTTTCGATGCGTGGAAAAGAAAAGGCGGAAGGGCTAGAGGATAATGGGGAGATTACACTGGGGGACAGTATTTGATTTGGCCGCCAAGGTTTTTACAGGATACGATTTCCTCGATTCAGGAAAGTTTTTTTCTCTTTTGGATTTTTTTCCAAAGTCAGCTTGGCGATGGATCGCTAGTGTCTATGGGAAGACGCATTCTTTTTCTTTGGTGTGGGTGCATCGATGCTTACGGCGATGAAAGCCATGAATAAGTTTCACCGGATTGAGCCGAAGGTTTACTGTTCGAGATGGTCAGTCAACAGCTGATGAGTGCAGCTACCATGGAAAAAGGCGATGTGGCTGTGATTTTCTCTATTCCGGTGCGACAAGGGATATTGTAGAGATTGCAAGGCTTGCGAAAAAGAGCGGTGCAACTGTCATTGCCATCACTCGTTTTCAGAAGTCGGCCTCACCGATTATACGGATATTTCGCCCTATGCGGTGCAAATGTCGGCTCACTGCAGAAGGATCGACTTCTGCGGAAATCAGCCAGCCATTCCTCGTGGATATCATGTATACGGAGTATTATCGCCGGCATTTCGAAAAATGCAGTCAGATTTTGGAAAAGACCAGCAAGGCCATTTCCGATAGGAATTAGAGAAAGAGAAGCCTTTCTCAATGGTTTTCTCCAAAAGGCTTCTCTTAGTTCGGCAATTTTATCACGACATTTTGCCGCGTCTTCGAAGTTGAGTTCTAGCTGCGAAGGCGCGCATTTTTGGAAAAGCTCACGAATCATTTTATCGATTTCCATCTTAGACATGGATTCGATATCCATTTGATGCCTTTATTTTCATCCCTCTAAAACTCTGGAGATGGCAATCAAGTCTCTTACCGCCTTTTGATGGTGGTCGGCGTGATACCGTGCGCTTCGTTGTATTCCATCTGCAGCTTTCTTCTTCTTGTGGTTTCGGAAATGGTTCGTTCCATGGAATCCGTGATGATGTCTGCATACATAATGACATGTCCTCCGCATTTCTTGCGGCACGTCCTACAGTCTGGATAAGAGAGGTTTCGGAACGAAGGAAGCCTTCCTTATCCGCGTCTAAAATCGCAACCAGCGTGATTTCCGGAATATCCAGTCCCTCTCGTAAGAGATTGATACCGACCAAAACATCAAACTTATCCAGTCGCATATCGCGAATGATTGCGGCACGTTCCAAGGTGTCTATATCGGAGGGAGGTATTTTTACCCTGCACCTGATTTTTCCTGAAGATATTTCGTGAGATCCTCTGCCATTTTTTTGGTAAGAGTCGTAATCAGGACCTTATGCTTTTTGTCTGTTTCCTTATGAATTTCTATGAGAAGATCATCAATCTGTCCTTTGGTGGGGCGCACTTCGATTTCCGGATCCAAAAGTCCGGTCGGGCGAATAATCTGCTCTGCCCTTAGAAGCTCATGCTCCGCCTCGTACTCTCCGGGAGTTGCGGAAACGAAGAGCATCTGATTGATTTTTCCTCAAATTCCGTGAAATTCAAGGGGCGATTATCCAAGCGGAGGGAAGACGAAACCGTAATCCACGAGGGTGGTTTTTCGGGAAAGGTTTCCGTTATACATACCGCGAATCTGAGGGAGGCTGATATGACTCTCATCCACGATGATAAGAAAATCCTCGGGAAAGTAATCGATCAAGGTATAGGGAGGTTCTCCGGCTGAGCGAAATTCAAGTGTCTTGTGAGTTTTCATGCCGGAGCAGACACCGGTCTCTCGAATCATTTCCACATCAAAAGTTGGTTCGCTCGGAGATTCGCTGTGCTTCCAAGAGTTTATCTTCTTCTTTAAAATACTGTACTCGCTCGTCCAGTTCTGAAAGGATATTCTTGCAGGCGATACGGAGTTTATCCATAGGAATGACATAGGGGCTTGCTGGGAAAAATCATCGTGCTCAAGCTTTGCCTTGGCTTTCCCTGTTAAAACATCAATTAACTGGATTTCTTCTATCTCGTCCCCGAAGAAAATGACACTGAATCGCCTGTTCTCCTTCCGATGCGGGGAAAATATCCACCGTATCCCCCTTTACGCGGAAGGTTCCTCTGCGGAAATCCATGTCATTTTCTGTTATATTGAATTTCAATGAGATTCCGCAGTAAAGCATCTCTGTCCCGAAGCTGTCCCTGACGAAGGGAGATTGCCATATTCAGGGTATTCCGTAGGCGCACCCAAGCCGTAGATACAGGAAACCGAAGCCACGACCACAACGTCTCTTCTTTTCGGAAGAGGCTGCCAGCGGAGTTTCTGAGCTTGTCAACTCCTCGTTGATATCGGAATCCTTCTCAATATAGGTGTCCCGTACTGGGCACATAGGCTTCCGGCTGATAGTAGTCGTAGTAAGAAACAAAGTATTCCACTGCGTTTTCCGGGAAAAATTCTTTTCATTTTCCGAGTAGAGCTGTGCAGCCAGAGTCTTATTGTGGGAAATGATTAAGGTCGGCTATTTTTTGGATTTTCTCGATGACATTTGCCATGGTGAAAGTTTTTCCGGAGCCGGTTACGCCAAGTAGGGTTTCAAATTGATTTCTCCTTGAGACCTTGCACCAGTTTTCTCAATAGCCTGTGGCTGGTCACCGGTCGTCGCGTAATCCGAATGCAGTTTAAATTCCATAGGTTCTCCTTTTTGTATTACATCAAAGATTTTTGGCTAATTTCATCGATGCATTCTTGTATTTCACATTTTCTGCCAATATATTTTGTCTCATTCCTATCAGACTTATATCTTTTTATTCCGTCAGCGTATTGCATGGCTAGTATAGCAAAAAGCATACGATAAAACTCATGTACAATGGTTTGCAAGAATCGCAGATTGTTAAAGGGTTGCATTTGAGTGTATTTCTATTTTCATTTATATAGTATCTCAGTGAAAAAGCGGAGAAAAACTGGAAGGACAGATAGAAGCGGAGATATATAGTATTCTGAGAAAACCGGAGAAAAAGGGGGATAAGCTATGCAGTACAAGATTACAGTTCTTGCCGGAGACGGAATCGACCGGAGATTACGAGAAGCCTGAAAAGTCTTAAGGCAAGGCGTGAGCAGGAAGGCTTTTCTTTAGAGTTTCGAGAGGAGTTTTTGGCGGTGCGGCACTGATGCCGGGAGAGCCTCTTCCGGAAAAAGACTTTAGAGGCTTGCAAACCGGGTGATGCCGTGTTAACGGGGAGTATCGGCGGCATCGTAGGCGTTTCCCTTGGTACAAACTTCCGGTAGAAAAACGCCCTCGAGGCGGGACTGCTTCTGACTTAGAAAGGAACTCTGGTCTTTTTGTAACTTCGCCCCGCAAAGCTCTATTCGAATTAAGAGCAGCCTCCATTAAAGGAAGAGGTTCTTGGGGAAGGCTTTGAGATCATGATGATCTGAGAGCTTACGGGAGGCTCTTTACTTTGGAGAAAAAGTCTCTTCGCATGGAAAAAGGGGGAAGAGGTTGCTCGTGACGAATTAATTTACCGTGCACACGAGATTGAGCGCACAGGAAATTGCCTTTTCCCTTGCAAAAGGAAGGAAGGGGAGAGCTGGTTTCCGTGGATAAGGCCAATGTCTTGAAAGCTCTCGCCTTTGGAGAAAGATTTTTACAAAATATGGAGAAGACGAGCAGGAGGTAAAAGCTCGAGCATGTTCTTGTGGATCTGATGGCGATGCAGCTCGTTCGTAATCCCGGAAAGTTTTCCGTAGTTGCTGGGAAAATATGTTCGGAGATATTCTTTCCGATGAAATGGCGAAAATCACGGGATCCCTGGTATGCTACCTCTGCGTCTTTGGGAGAAAAATGCTTTCGGGCTCTATGAGCCGAGTGGAGGCTCTGCGCCGGATATTGCGGGGCGGAACATTGCGAATCCTCGCCGCGATTTTTATCCGCTGCGATGCTGCTTCACTATTCTAAAGGAGAAAGAAGCCGCAAAAGAAGATAGAGAGAGCGGTAGAAAAGGTGCTTGCTAAAGGATATAGAACCAAAGACATTTTCCCTAAAAAGAGATGCGGAAGGTCTTTAAGCTTCTTTCCTGCTCGGAAATGGGAGATGCAGTTTGTGCGGAATTGTAGAGTGAATAAAAAGATAAAATAATAACGGAAAAAGGATAAAGCTTAAAACAAACAAGTAAAAGAGTAAAGGAATACAAAATACCGACCCTGGATGCCGAGGAAATTCAGCTTGCCTGTTTCCTGCCCCTTCCGTATAATGAGTAGATATGGATTACAGATGAGATTTCATCAGAATTAAGTTTTTTTCTTCGGCGAAAAAAAGGAAAGTCTTCTTTGTGCCGAAAATCGGGAAATGATAAACCGAGTTCTGAAGGAGAAAGAATGGACAATAAAGATTTAAGAGGATGGGGATAACGGCGGCTTCTCCAATATGGGGCAGACGGTTCTCATCATTTTAATAGCGGCAACAGTGACTTTTTATTTACAGTTTGTCGCAACGACTTACAGGAAACGGAGCAACGCAAGAGCTGACATATACTCAGTTTTTATCCATGGTGGATAGGAACCTGTAGAAAAAGGTAGAGGGAGTGACGGACAGATTACGGTCTATCCGAAGTACATGCAAAAATGCAGATGGTCCGGCTGAAAGCGATGCCGCTTCGAAGAACGATTCTGTGACTGAGGATCTTTTTCCGGGCTTGGACAAAGACAGAGGAAGGATTTATTTGTTATTCCGGTTGGCGCAGATGCGGAAAAACTGGTAGAAACGACTCTATCTGCAATAATGGATATTGTTAAGAAAAGACCGAACAATTCCGGCTTTATTTTTACAGATTGTACTGAGCGTGGTTTTTGCCTTTTGTGCTTTCTTTGGTTTATGAACTGGATGGCAAAGCGCGTGGGGATCCGGCGGCGGTCTTATGGGGAGTTGGAAAAATCCAACGCCAAGATGTATATGCAAAAGGAAACCGGAATCAGCTTTATGGATGTTGCGGGAGAGGACGAGGCGAAGGAAAGCTTGGTAGAGATAGTGGACTTCCTGCATAATCCGGCAAAGTATACCGCCATTGGTGCAAAATTACCAAAGGGTGCGCTTCTTGTAGGGCCTCCCGGAACAGGAAAAACACTTCTTGCAAAGGCTGTTGCGGGAGAGGCACATGTGCCGTTTTTATTCCATTTCCGGATCGGATTTTGTAGAAATGTTGTGGGTGTCGGAGCAAGTCGTGTACGTGATCTTTTTCAGGCAGACACCCAGACTGCGCCCTCATCATCTTTATTGATGAGATTGATGCTATCGGAGCAGAGATAACCGCTATGGCGGAAAATGATGAGAGAGAGCAGACCTTGAATCAGCTCCTTTCCGAGATGGACGGCTTTGATGCGGCAAAAGGAATTATGGTTATGGGGGCAACCAACCGCCCTGAGATTTTAGACCCTGCCCTTCTTCGCCCGGGACGTTTTGACCGTAGAATTATTGTAGAAAAGCCAGATTTAAAGGGCAGAGTGAATATCCTAAAGGTCCATGCCAAGGATGTAAAGCTCGACGAAACGGTCAATTTTTGATGAAATAGCCTTTAGCTACCAGCGGCGCTGTAGGTGCAGATCTTGCCAATATGATGAATGAGTCCGCAATCACCGCAGTAAAGCACGGAAGAGAAAAAGGTGAGCCAGAAGGACCTTTTTGAGGCGGTAGAAGTGGTTCTTGTCGGTAAGGAGAAGAAAAGACAGAATTTCTTTTCCAAGGAGGAGCGGAGAATCGTTTCTTACCACGAGGTAGGGCATGCTCTTGTTGCGGCGATTCAGAAGGATTCCGAGCCGGTGCAGAAGATTACCATTGTGCCGAGAACCATGGCACCCTCGGGGTATGTAATGCAGGTTCCGAGGAAGAAAAGTATGAAATACCAAGTCGGAACTGCATGCCATGATTGTGGAATTTTTGGCAGGAAGAGCAGGGAAGAGCTTTGTTTTTCGAGACTGTCACCACAGGGGCAAGCAATGACATTGAAAAAGGCAACAAAGATTGCAAAGAGCCATGGTGACGCAGTACGGCATGTCCAAGAAGTTCGGTCTTATGGGCTTGGCGTCAGGAAAATATGCACCTTGGCGGAAGAGCGGTTCTGGAATGTGGAGATGATACGGCGACAGAAGTGGATGAGGAAGTTTCCGTATTTTAAAAAGAATGTATGAGGAATCCAAAAAGATTCTTTCCCGAAAAACCGTTATGCCTTGATGAGATTGCCGAGTTCCTGATTGAAAAGGAAACCATCACCGGCAAGGAGTTTATGAAGATTCTTTCCGAAGTAAAGGAAAAGAGGAAGAAAGAACTTGCAGGAGTGTCTGTAATGGAAAAAGGAACTGCAGAGACAACGGATGTAGAGAAAAGGCAATTGTAGAGGAAAATGAAGTAGAGAAAAATCGAAGCAGAGAAAAACGAAAGCACTGCGGAAGCCGAATCCACTGGAAGAATAAAAGGGAAGAAAAATAAAGATAAAAGGTCCGATGGAGGAATTCTATCAGACCTTTTATCTTCAAAACTGTCCCACTACTTTATACTGCAGTACTTGTTTTGTTATTCCTCACAGTACACACCCATAATATCGGATACATTACAGGAGAAAAGCAGACAGATTTGTCGAATACTTTCTGTGGATACCGGTTGGTTGTTTCGCAGTCTGTTGGAGAAGACTGGCAGACAGTTTTGTTCTCGTATAAGGCGGTATTGGCTCATTTTTCTTCTTCATCAGTTTCCAAAAAGGAGCATACACTAATCATAACCCTTCCTCCCTTGTGCCTTGGATAACAAGAAGTATTCTGTTTCGACATTAGCTTATCATAGAGAAATTAAAAATCGTAGAAAGGGGCAAAATGTTAATAGTATTAACTTTTTGTGTTATAGGCTTCTATGCCTTATCTATTCCCATTGGGAAAGAAATCAACTTAAAACGGAACAATATTTGATATTTTCTAAGAAAATAAAAAGAAGTTTCGCTTGGTGACGGATCTCCATGAAAAAGAGTTTGGAGAAGACATAATGCCGTATTGCTGATCCGTTCTTAAACCGAATTGTATTTTGGTCGGAGGTGATTTTTCCCATCAGTCACTCATCGGAAGAAACAGATATTCGCGATGAGGTGAAAAGGGAATCGCACTACTGCAAAAAGCTGAAAGAGGAATATAGTATATTATTCCTTCGAAACCATGAGAGAAACTGTTTACAGAGATAAAGGTAGAAAAACGAGCGTTTTCGAGAAGGCCTTGGAAGGAGTACGCTGATTGATGGCAGCGTGATGAGGAAATTATCTGCCGGTTTTCCCTTGATATTTTCTATTACCGTCCACTTTATTTTAAGGAGAAGCAAGCTGGAGGAAGAAATTAGAGAAAAATGGAAAAAGTGCTATAGCGGATTCTAAAGGAAAGGGTTGTGCAGGAACTTCCGATTTCGAAGCGAAGACTAAACAAAGGAATTTACATATCAGGAAGAGGAAAACCGTCACTTGAGAATAAGCTCCAGGGAAAGAAGAGAAAGAACACAGAGTCTTTTGCATTGCCACAAGCGTGACGTCCTTTTTATAGAGAGGAAGCCTTATCTTTAGAGTGGACCTGTTTCTCCGAGCATTTTCGTGGAGGTGCCGAGAATTCCCGTTTATTGCACTGATGACTCCGCAATGTTCGTTTTTGTTTGTCGGAAACCATAGAGGACTCTTAAAAGAGGAGAGAAGTATTTCTTTATTAGTAGGGGACTTGACGTATACAATTACGTGCGAATTCATAATTTTCCCGGAACTTTCCGTAGCGACTTGTGTCCTGTGAAAGAGTAAAATATATACAGGTCAAATTATCTGACTTCAAAATTCGCGGGAAGCCATGCTGGAAGAAAAGCAAGAGTATTTCTTACCGATTGGATGCTTTTGAAGAGACCTTTGGACCTCTCTTGCATTTAATAGAGAAAATAAGATTGATATCTATGAGGATTCTGCATTGTCCAAATGACGGAACGGTATCTGGAATCAAATCAACCAATTGGAGTGAAGAGGATTTAGAAATTGTCTCCGATGATTATGGCGGTTACCCTTCTCGAGATGAAAGCGAAGATATCCTTCCGAAGAATGGAAGAAGATGAAGAAGGGCTGGATATCCGAGGAAAGAGCTGGCAAGCAGCGTCTTTTGGAATATAAAAATATGAGAGAAGTTATAAGCTTTTTAGAGAAAGAAGCAGAGTTGCTCCTTTATGTATCAGGAAAGAGGCGAGGTATTCCGAAGAATTGGACCGCTACAGCCCTTAACTGGATGTGGAAGTATCTTTTGAAGGGTATCGACTTCGCTGTGCCTCCGGAAACCACATGAAGGGAGGTGCGACGAAGTGAAGACAGAAAGGATAAGCTGTGAAACTCGAATTTCAGGAGAATCAAACGAGAAAATCAGCCTCGAAGGAAAGAGTCAAAGATGTGCTTTAGCGTATGCAAAGAAACATGGACGTTCTTTCCGTCAGATGCTAAAGAAGAATCGACGAAGGGGCGAACGGAAACGGTGGTCAGCTCCTGGCAATTTTGAACTGATGAAAATGGGAGAACAGCCTCACGCAGGAGAGCCTCGGATCTTGATATAGAGGTTCGAGAGGAGAAGATCCGGACAACTTGGATTTAACAGGACAGATGATTTAATCAGAGGGAGTGATTCTGGCGAAAGTAGCGATTACAGTGTATCGTGCGATATCTCGTTTAACAAGATCTGGCAAAGAATTAAGCGTGTTTCAATATAGGTGACTTGAAGGAGTGCTTTATCTGGAAAGACTTTAGGACAGATTTTCGTCTCCCGGATTTGTGAAGAAGATTGAAGCAAGAGGAGAGAATGGGTTACAGGGAAGAGGAAGACCTTGTTGAGGCGCTTCTCTTTCCTCATGGGACGTTCCGTTTCTCGCAGAGGAAATCGCTAGTTTGCCTGCAAATATGGGAAGGGACGGTGCTCTTCTCGCGGCAGAGCGACTCAAGAATGCGATAGAGAGCGAAAGTGCGCTTTTAATTAAGAAATTGGAAGCCACCGCTATCAGACGGTGAGTCATCCGAAAACCTATGGCGGTCTTGTACCGAGTCAATGAAAAAGTCCAAGGAAACCGGTGCTTTTCGGATGTTGGGTCTCTGGAGACACTTTCATTGTGCCTATTGTCAGCCTGTGACGAAAGTGGAAGCGGAACGAGATCCGTGGCGTGAGGTCCGATCATGCGGTAAATCGACTTGGTTGAGTTTTGGACCCATAGAAGAGGTTGGAAGACTGGACGCTCCGGGGAGATCGATGCTCTTTGCTACAACGGAAGAATTTTTAAATCAGTTCGGCGTGGATTCTCGCAGAAGGACTTACCGGCTCTGCCGGAAAGGCGGGAAAAGCTGCTCAGAGAGGAGGGTAACAGAGGAATAAAGGATGGCTTCGGCTTGGAAAGCGGAAGAGAAAGGGTGAAGAAGCTGGTCGTGAAAGCAACAGAAGCCGTTTAATGCAAACAACGAAGAAGCCGTGCATCAACATTGAAGAAGCAGGGGGAAAGGGATTGATAGGAAGAGTCGTTTCTACAAAGATTATTTTGATGGTGAAGATAGAAAGACGAGCGAAGTAGTAAAGGAGGAAGCGAAGGCAGAAAAAGCCGGAAAGCTTAGAGCGAGGTTCATTTCCGAGGACGAGACAGCGATGCATTCAGTGAGGCCATTCTACTGGAATGAAGGTCGAAGACAAGGAAAGCAGCAAGCTGAAGATGAAGCAAAAGAGCAAGTCGAAGCTGTGAATATGAGCGCTGGAAGCAACAGATCGAGCGGAAGCAATAGAGAAGACGAAGCGGAAGCGGACGCAGCGGACGAGCTGAATATGAAGCGGACGGAAGCAATGGAGCAAAGCTGGAGGTGAAGTCGAGGGCGGGAAAGTCGTACTGCTAGAAACGAATCCGTATCGGAAATAGAATCTGCCGTAGAAGACAATAGCAGGAAGAAGTTGGAGTTACAAAGAAATTCCTGGATAAGGGGTATGGAAATGGAAGAAAGATAAAAGATTAAATACCATGTAGAACTGGAGAAAGTACGTTATATTGACTGGAAAAAGTGATTGGATTGATCTCACGTGTTGCAGAGGAAGTAAGCATGAAGGCCGGAGAATTCGTCTTATTAGGCATGAGGATTTCCGTAGAGCCTCCGAAGGATATGAGATGTGGATTTTTACCAAGAAGCTCCGCATTTAAGAATTTTGGAATTATCCAGTACGATACGCTATGGGTGTGGTTGATGGAGTCGTTTTGTGGAGACAATGATATTATCCATATGCCGATTCTTGCCATGCGCGACGCGGAAATTCGCGTGAACAGATCGTATCGGCCAATTTCGTATTATGCAGCACCAACCGGTGGTGAATTTTTGTAGAGGCAGAGCATTTGAAATGACAATCGTGGAGGTTTTTGGTACAACTGTGGGAAAGGCATATTGCTCTGAACTGATTCTTGCAAAGAGTAGAAAGGAAGAACAATGAAGATTTATTTAGTAGCGCTGAAGACCATGGGGCTGAGCTACCTGTTTGCCTGCAAAAGTGAAGAAGTGAAGGCCTATCGAATGGAGGGCATTACCGCATTGGGAGGAGAAGCGGAAAAAGGCTCGGAGAATTTTGACCCCGCTTTGGAAAAGAGTAAGGAAGATGGGAACTTACAGTATGATATGGCTTACAAGGTGAGCAGGAGATTCAGTGGGGAAGCTGGATCGAAGCCGAAGAGAATCTCGAAAATCTCAGGACGCTTTCCGGAAAAAGTTATGAGAAATTTGCAGAATCTAGATTTCACGCAAAGAAGCTGACTGTATCTGCGGAAATGCTTTAAAATGAAAATGACTTGGAATCGGCAGGGCAGCGCTTTGGATGAGACTAAAAGAAAGAGGCTGCCAGCAGATCGAATTGGAGTATACTGAGCGGTTTACCTGGACGGAAATGGCAGAAAGCTCTATGATTCTGCCAATGTTGCAATCGTTATCCTGCAGGGATAGCTGGAGGCGCCAGAGAGTTGACATTTTTGAGAACGAGTAAAGCGTCTTGGTGCAAAGTCCTTTGCTTTCTCCGCTACAGAGCAAAGAACAGGAAAGCGACACCATAGGTATGTTCGAAAAACAGAGTCAAGAAACCTGCACCATTCCATGGGATTAATAGGAGGAGAGTAGCATGCACACGAAGGCGGATGGGAGAGGCCGGTATTAAGAAACTTGAAGGAACAGTTGAAACCGAAGAAGCATACTAAAAGAAAGAGCGATAGAAGAGCAAAAGGAGATGCGCATGGGAAGGTATGAGGATTTCATCCCGTTGAAGAACTGGAAAAGCTTGAAAGGAATTAAAGCAAAGCTATAGAGAATACCAGAATATGGATCTGACTGGACATGAGGTAGAGTGAGTCAGTCTTGACCAGTTGAGTTCCGTAATGGAATGATGGACAGCTCTAAAACAGTAGAGGCGGATATGTGTTCCAGTGACGGCTGGACGTAAGAAGTATGGTGTTTTGGCGGCATTGCAGAAGCGAAGGAGTTGCTCTCCGACATGATGGAGAACAATCCGGACAATATCATTATCTCTACGGAAACTCTTCCTTTGAGGGATGTATCACTCTAGCTCAACCGTTCTCACTCCCATGGTGCAATCGAGACACGCCTGGTGCAAGTACAGCAGTAAAATCAAGCGGCTGTCCTGTTCCGCGCTATGACCGATCACTGTGCCGATACCGAGTATATATCGGTGATTGAAATGATTACGTGCGGCGACGGGTGCGACCGGAGATGGACATCGTGAAGACACAGCAGCCTCTGATGAGGTATCAAGGAGTCTGGTGTTCGGAACATCAGATAGCCACAGGGATACAGCTACTCCGATGAAACGGTACGCTTAACTGCAAAGACTGAAGCCGGCTGCAAAGGGACTTCCGTATTTATGGATAATGCTTATGGAATGCATCACGCTTTATGACCATGACGACTATCTGATTGAGATTTTTGGCAGAGATGTAAGAGCGGGAAATCCTGACTTAGTACATAGCAGTTCGCTTCCACTCCAAGATTTCCTTCCCGGGCTCCGGTATTGCTTCATGGCAGCCAGCTTAAACAACCGGAGCACATCAAGAAGCAGATGCAGGTACCAGACTATCGGACATGATAAAGGTGAATCGAAAAGCTTCGCCATGTGTACCGCTTTTGAGGACATCCACGCAATGGTGAAGCTTACATGATGAAGCATGCAGATATAATTCGTCCGAAGTTTGAAATGGTGGAAAGCGTTTTGAAAAGAACGCAGCGGCTTCGGACATCCAGCTCTTGGACCAATCCGAAAGATATTAGTCGGCTTTGGAGACGTCCGGGCTGTGCGAAAGAGGTTGTGGACAAGCTTTAAAAGGCGGGTGTGAAGCCGACTTCGTGCAGGAGCAATCCTTTCCTCACGGAAAGGATCCGGAAGACAGCAATATCCGGTATTGCGCCCACCTATCCGCCATTGGAAGATCTACGGATTGCGACGAGCTTTTCTGTCTTTGTGCGAAGACTTTATCAGTGTAGAAAGCTTTTAAAAGAGACAAGCGGTTTGGAGGCTTGCACGATTTAGGATAGTTAGCTCACGGCGCAATATAGAAAGAAAAGGAGTGCGCGATTGTTTCTCGGTACTCCAGCACCTCTTTCTTTGGTCTTGATTCGCCTATTCCGTATTCTTATACTTCCGTATACTCTCTACATACCTCTTTATTTATTCTCTTCTATCCTCACGAGCTCGGAAAGCGAGGAATAGATCTTTCCGCTCTTCCATGCTCGCAGATTGCCTGTACGATTTCTTCATCCGTACGTCAAATCCAGTCGACAGGAGAAGGCTACTGCTTTCTGTAATTCGCTGCACCGATACAAATCCCGCTTGTCCGTCTGCGAATAATCAGTGCAAACGGAGGATCTCATGTTGCAGTCGTAATTTGTTCTTGGAAAGGAATTGTTCCATATCGTCTTTCACTATGGAAGGATTTTCATTTTCAAAAGTGTAAAGTTGTGTTTTCCCTCGTCGCTTATTTCTGCACGTGGTACTGGCAGGACTCTGATGAGAGCTGATAAGATGCGACTTCGACCAAGTCGGAAATGCACTGTTGCAAAGGTAAAAGTAGGTAGTGTATTCATTGGTCTCATCCGCTTAACTGACTGTTGCAAGGGATAACTTACAAGAATGTGAAGTGTAAGTAGAGATCATTAGTATATTGCGCGTTAGACTACTGGTGTTACAGCCATTATTCCTTTTATTGCTTATCAATCTTTAGTTTAAAAATAAGTAAACAGGCAAACTCTCATAAAATCACTTTCGCGAAAGAGGGAGAGCATCTTCAATTCGGCATTATGTTGCAGCTTTAAGCACCTAGTTTAGCAGATTGGTACGTGAGATGAGTAATAGGAAGAAAGAGCTATTCTGTTTTCAAAGAAGAGCTATTCGCTTTTCTAAGAAGGAATATTGCATTTCAAAAAGAAAAGGGAGAGGAAATGTAGCCAGGCTTCCTCATAGCTAAGGGCATGTATAAAGCATACTCTTTCCTCGGGTACCTTGTATTTCGTGGCTATTATCCCAGCATTGGTTTTGAAAGTTTTATCCTTCTATTTCGGAAAGATTTCGAACAAAGGCGGGAGAAAGGTTTTAAGGCATAGTAAATATAAAGATAGAAATATAGAGATAGAAATATAGTAGCACACACACAGCAATATGAGATGCAGAACAAAGAATGATTGAGATGGAGGAAGCAAAGGAAGGGGAAACTGAGGGTATGGAAAATTCTACCTTTTAGAACGGCTTTTCCCATGCTAAATAGAGAGCCCTATGAGTGTTGCTATGAGAGCAGAAAAGATTAACAGTAGCCAGAGGTATCGTGGACCAGGAAAAGCCCTCTACTCATTTACCTCAGGAAGAGTATATCGAAGGTAAGATTCCTTTTGGAGACGAGACACATTTGAACATTTATACGATCCTTGAACGGAATTCCATGCGAAGCTTGAAAACATATTGTAAGGAGCCTTTACTGTTTTGCACAAAATGCGTTTGAGAATGTAAGAAACCAAGGTAAGCTTTTTCGGAGGTGAATACCGAGGATGGATGAGGAGACGGAACTCCATGGAGAGTTGGACTTCGTTTATTACGGGTGGGAAAAGCTGGATTCCTCATCATTTTGTTTTTGGATCTCCTCTGCTCAGCAAATCAAAGAGATTCGTCATTGTTGCGACTGACAAGGAGCTGACGAAGAGGATAAAGTCATGTCAGTTCACGCCTTTTTGACTATCGTGACTTTCCGTCTGCAATGACGCAAAGAAACGGAGAGCTGAAAGGGCAGCTCTGACTCTCTTTTGAAGCCGTGTGAATCGTACTCTTTGCATTGGAGAGGGTTTAACCTATTTTTCGGAAAGACCGAGGAATGCGCAAAGCTCAGAAACAGTAGGGCGTTTGTATCCAGGAAGGAGAGAGAGAAAGAAGAGCATCTGGAATTTCCGGAAGGGATGTCGCTGGAAGATAAGATTACACACGATGCATTCAGGAAACGGGAGAAAAGAGGAGAAGAAGCATTTTCCCTTTACAAGCAGGGGTGTTGAGGAAAATATAAAGCTGACCAATCTCTATGAGAATCTCCTTTATTCCATGAAAAGGGAGCTATAAGGAGAATTAACAAAACAGCGTTTATCTCATCTTATGAGTATCGTGTAGAAGGAAGGCTTAAGACTGGCACCGTACTACAATGTTCACACATAATTTCCGGAAAAACTCCGATATCTACCAGAAGTTTGCAAGGGCAAATGCAGAGTTTCGCGATAGAATCACTTTTGGAGAGCAGAGATGAATGGAAGAGTTGAGCTTCCTTTTATCAGAGCTGATTTTTCCGGATATGGTGGATGATGGCGGAGGTGCTTCCTAAGATTCTTCGTTCCTATAAGGTCGTGAGTAGAGGATACGTGGAGATTGAGGAAGATCAAAGTGCTTTCCATCACTGCCGGAAGGGGAAGAAATATCACGACCTCGAAAAACGTGAGAGCTCGCGTTCCCATGCCGTATGAGGATGATTTCTTCTCTTCCAAGATGATGAGGGGCAATCATTGTTGTCGTGTAATTATAGAAAACCAAGGTTTTCGAAGGTGCTGAGAACCGGAACGAAAAGGTAGAAAAGCTGGCTCCGGCTCTGTCTTCCTTCTGCGAGCATTGCTACAAGAGGGAATGAAGACGGAAGAGGACTGGAACTCATGGAGTATTTCAGGACTCGCTTTTCCAGCAAGCTTTTCGCATGGAGATTTTAGGAGATTCTCTGCTTATCACAGAAAAGAAAAACGCTGTATTTTTCCTTACGAGGAAAGCCTGCAATTTTTACTTAGAAATTCCCACAAAAGGAATGAGTCGGAAGGAGAAAGAGAGATCATCTTCCGCTCTTTTATTCAGGGGAGAAATGGAACGGGCGATTTCTTTCTATAAGGAAAACCTGCATCTAAATATTGAAAAGGAGCTGTAGCGGATTTGTGTGATGCAGCGATAGACCGTGGGGAGAATGCGCTTTCCTGCATCTTTCAGTTTAGTGCTTTTCAGGAGCACAAACTGCGAGTGACAGGCCTTGGCTTTTCTTCTCGAAGAGTGGAATGGCGCGAGTGTAGAGATGTATTCCATTTTTGAAAGAGCTGCAAAAGCGGAGAGAGAAGAAGGGAAAGAGTGCCTCCCGCTCGAAGCTTTTAAAGCGCCGCTGAACGCCTTTTAGCGCAATGCACTGTTTACAGAGCAAGAGAAGGGGAAGCGGAAGAGGCCTTTTCTCTTACAGAAGTCGGGGAATGAGCCACTGCTCATGCGAGCCTTTTTAACCAGTGCTACCGTTTCCGTTTTCATGTATCGAGAAAAAGAAATCCTGAGTTGACCTGTTTGCTTTTATGAGGAAGTAAGGGGAGTCTTACAAGGAAAGAGTTCCGCTTATCAGTCTTTATGCTTTGAGTTAGTTCTTTTTCCAAGAGAGAAATCTTTGACGGAAGATGAGAAGGAAGTTTTCAAATGATAATATCCTGCCGATTCTTTTGGATAAGAGCTATGTCTTCTCCTACACAAAAGATCTGGCTAAAGTTTGTTCCGCTTCCTGAAGCAGTTATGGACGGTTGTGGAATACCAGAGCAAACAGAAGAAAAGCCTATGTTTCTCCGTGCGCGAAATCAAGGAGAAGGAGTTCCACAGAGAAGAATTGCAACACAGTTATCATGGAGTCTACACTGCATCCTTCGCTTTTATCTTCGGTGAGAGCATGGACATCGCTTTACCATCGGAAGAGGATAAGCTTCTTATGAGTCTGTCTTGGAAAAGGATCGAACACATGCTAACAGATGAGAGGATGTCTATTCCAGCTCTGCAGGATGTCTCACTTCTTATGGAAGGAAATAGGGAAGAGCTCAAGTCCCCTTATGGAAGAGTATGAGGGAAAAGGAACTGGCGTTAAGCAGAGTTTCTAATGGAGTAAACAGAAGGAAAGAGGTTTTTGTGAAAATAATCGGAATCGCGCTAGACCGATGAATATACGGATATTTCCTTGGTAAAAGAAGAGTATATACCTATCGCTTTCCTACTCTTTAAGCAGGACGAGCCGGGAGAATCGCTTTTATATCGGAGAAGAAGCGTACAAAGAAGAAGTCTGGATGGCGGTGTTATCCTCGTTGATAAACTGCCTCTCTCTTTTGAGAAAGGGAAGTGCTACTCTGGCAGAGAAATGCTATGATGCCGAGAGACTTTTGGCTATATATAGAGCAGCTTCTCTATAGAAGGAGAGAATCGCATAAAGGGGAAGGAGCTGCTGAAGATGGCAAAGATGTTCTTGTACTCAGTGTTCGAGATGGGCCGTGTGGTGCATTCGGCTTAAGGCTCTTCACAAACAAGACAGCACTTTCCGACAGATATAGAAATCCGTTTGAGTCAGCCATGCGGAAAGCTTTGCACACTCATATTTTAAGGCAGGAAAAAGAAGCTCTACGATCGTTTGCGTGGAATGTTTGCGAATTTTCCTCTCGGGTGCTGTACTACTATGAGATGCAGGTGTGTCCAGAGGCAGTAGTACGCTATCTCTGTTGGGAAGCACAGCCGGATGCCTGATCCTCCGGCAGTATACTGGAAAACACAGGGAAGGAAGATGACGGATCAGGTGCTCTCCGGTGTCACGGATCGTATTACCAAGGCTAAGGTCTATGGTGCATTTCTCCTTTCACAGCAGGCAAAGGGTTTTGAAAATACGGAGCTCTTTCCGGGTTTATGAAGAAGCTGCTTCGGGGGAAGAAGTTTGTGTAGAACTCACTGCTTTTCTCTATTGGCGCTGGAATACGGAAAGCTGATGGAAAGGGAGAAGAAGAGGAATGCTGCTATCGCTCTGCAGGATACTCGGATTTCTCCTTGAAATCCGTCCGTAAGGTAAGCCGTAGGAAAGAGAATTCCTCTTTATCTTGCTCAATGCCGGAGATTCTTGGCTGAGAGAGAGAGTGACGTGTATATCTTCTTTGGATAATCAGGACTATAGTGAGTTTTGCTGGGTACATAAAGTTAAGCGGAAGTGCCAGAGCTAAGCACAGGATGAGACCTAAAGGAGCTTCCGAAGAGAGGAGACTTGTCGTTGTACTAAAGTTTTCGCATACCTGTTTTTGAAATGGAAACAGCCGTCATTAAACTTACGGATTTGGGCTTTGGAGAGCTTTTGGAAGGGACTTATCAATCCATTGAAGAAAGTATTCCCCTGGGAAAGGGAGCGATGGCACTGATTTTGTATGCAAAAGCGGAGGCAAAACGCCCTATTATTATGAAAGACTGGATTTGCACATACTACCTCTGGAAGAACTTGCCTATGCTCTGGGGCATTATCTTTATCCTGGTGCCAGAACATTTTGTCGGAAAGAACTTTTGTCACCGGATTATGAGACAGTTTGGGCGAGACAGACCTTCGGCGAGAAGCTTCTTTCGCTGATAGATGGGGGAGAAGAGCGACTGCTGCTTCGCCTGGATTCGAGTCCGGATATTACACGGAGAAGTGGATGAGCTCAGTATGGAAGTCCATGAAGCACTATGCTTTAGTGAAGCGAGAAGAGAAAAGATGGAGGCACAGCCTCTTTCTTTGAAATACGGTAGGAGGCTCTGGATGCGTATCCGGGACGCCTTGCATTTTGAGGAAAATGGTCGCAGAATCCGGCACGAGAGTAGAGCCAGGTTCAACAAAGGAATTCCAGCGTGCAGCGGAAAGCTATAGAAAAGCTTTAAGTGAAAGAAATCACGATAAGATGGCGGCAAAGAAGACATCATCTTTCTAAAATGTGCTTCCCGGAAGATACATTCAAAGATGTTTTCGAGACTGGATGAGGGCGTGACCGGTTCCCGCGCAGAGTGGAGACGAGTCTGAGAAAGCGGCAAGAGTAGTCTCGGAAAGAAAGAGACTGACCGGGCGTATAGAGAGGGAAAGGAAGTCTTTCTCCTTTGCAAGATCGAATCGTGGGAAAAGAAGAGATCTCGAGGTAGAGCGTGGGATAGGAGGAAGAGGAATGAAAGAACTCGCAAAACAGTATAATCCGGAAGAGGTTGGAGGACAGAATATATGAAAGTGGCTGAAGGGAATTATTTACTCAGCAAAGGTCAACCATGCCAAGCGCTTTTTCCATTATGATGCCGCCTCCTAATGTTACGGGACAATAGCTACATATGTACATGCTTTGTGATAATGCTTTGCAGGATACACTGGGTCGTTTTAAAAGAATGCAGGGCTATGAAACGCTCTGGCAGCCGGGAACGGACCATGCAGCCATCTCTACGGGAGTTAAAGTGATCAATATGTTGAAAGGAACAGGGCATAGATAACGCCCAATCTCGGAAGAGAGGGATTTCTGAAGGAGGGCTGGAAGTGGAAGGATAGAAGTAAGAGAAATCGAATCGTAGACCAGCTCCATAAAGATGGGTTCCTCTCCGGATTGGAACAGAATTCGCTTCACGCGGATGAGGGCTGCTCTCATGCGGTTCTGCAGAGTTTTATCCACCTCTCATGGAGGCTATATCTATAAGGGTGCCAAAATCATCAACTGGTGCCCTGGTTTGTCAGAGCTTCCATTTCCGATGCGGAGGTGTTGCATGCGAGGAGAAGAAGAGATCTTTTCTGGCATATTCTTTATCCCATTGTCAGGAGAAGAGGAAAGTATGTGGAAATCGCAACGACCCGTCACGAAACTCTCATGCGATATGGCGGTTTGCCGCACGTCCTGGAGGATGAGCGCTACAGAGATCTTGTGGGAAAGAGCTGCAGCCTCTGACGAATAGAACACTGTGATCGCCAGTCAGTATGTGAGACAAAGAATTTCCGAAACCGGCTGTGGGAAGATTACACCGGCTCATGAGTCCCAATGACGCTATCGTGAGAACGCCATAATTTAGCAGTGATGAACCTCTTAACGGATGATGCAAGGAATTGATTTACCGGGTTCCAACATACCACGGCATGGATCGCTGGTGAGGCAAGAAAGGCCATGGTTTCCGGATCTTGAGGCGCAAAGGGAGCTTTTAGAAAAGAAATGTACCGCATATCCATAATGTGAGAATTCACGATCGCTGGGGACAACCGTTGAAACCAATGGTGAAACCCCAGTGGTTTGTAAAATGGAAGAGATGGCAGTTTCACTAGCTGCGCAACAAGAACGGAGCTACAATTTGACCCGGAAAACCACTGGAAAGACTCTCTCTCCATTGGCTTGAAAATATCAAAGACTGGTGTATTTCCAGACAGATCGATGCAGGACATCGTATTCCCGCTCATTATCGGTGATTCCTTGCGAAAATGCTGGTGGTGAAGAGATGTCATAAAGCCGTGTCCGAAAATGCGGCGGAACACATTTTCACACAGGACGGGGGATGACTCGATGCCTGGTTCTCCAGTGCCTCTTTGGCCTTTTGAAACGCTGGGCTGGCCGGAAGTACCGAAGATTATCGCTATTTTTACCCTACGGATGTACTGGTTACCGGATATGACATCATCTTCTTCGGAGTTTGTTCCGCATGGTTTCTCGGAATCGAGCAGACCGGAAAAGGCACCATTGCTTAAAAGGTACTCATTCACGGACTGGTTCGAGATGATCAGGAAGGAAGATGAGTAAGTCTCCCCGGAAACAGGATCGATCGCTGGAAATCATTGCCGAATATGGTCGACGCGCTTCGAATGACGTGCTTACAGTAATGCGCCCGGAAATGACAGCGCTTTTACCATAGCAGAGTCGAAGCCAGTCGAAACTTTATGAATAAGGTTTGAACAAGCCGCTTCCCTTTTCATGAATTGTAATGAAGAGGAGTGAAAGGCTCTAATGCTGTCTCTTTGAAAAATCCGACCCTTGCCGAGCTTTTAGACAAGGTTCCGGAGAACTTGGAGATGGCGGATAAGTGGATTCTTTCCAAGTTAAACAGCGTTGTAGCGGAAGTGACGAGAAATCTGGAGTCCTTTGACCTCGGTATTGCTTTGGATACACACAGAGCTTTATCTGGAGGAGTTCTGCAGACTGGTACATCGAGATGGTGAAGCCGCGTCTCTATAACGAGGGGAGAGAGTAAAGCGTCTTGCTTTATGGACTTTATTGAAAGTCCTAAGACTTCCTTAAGCTTGCTTCATCCCTTCTGCCCTTCATTACGGGAAGAAATATATGAGACGGAGAAGTCTTTATTTAGAGCGATGAGAAACCTCTAATCATTTCCGAGTTTCCGAAATATACGGAAACACTGGATTTCGATGCCGAAGAGAAGGAAATAGAGGAGATTAAGGAGGCGGTTCGTGCTGTCCGAAATATTCGTACGGAAATGAATGTACCCCCATCTAAAAAGCTACAATTTATCTCGTTTCCGGAGGATGAATCGTTAAGAAAATCGTTCCAACATAGTAAGTATTCTTTGCTACCCTTGCTTTTGCTTCCGATGTTATAATACAGGAGAATCGGGACGGTATTCCGGAGAATGCCGTATCCGTTCTCATTCCGAAGGCGAATCTGTTCATTCCTTCGAGTGATCTTGTGGATATCGAAAAGAGCGCGAGAGACTGGAAGGAAGAAGAGAGGCTGAAGAATGAACATACAACGTGCAGAAGGAATGTTGAAAAACGAGCGATTCCTTTCTAGGCGCCCAAAGAAAAAGGTTGCGAAAGAAAAGGAAAAGGCAGATAAGGCTAGACAGATGTTAGAGCGTTAAAGAGAGAAAGAAAATGCTTTCCTAAAATTTCAACCTTCCTTCCAGAAAACGGAGGTTCTATGAAGAGGTTAATGAAAATGGTTTTCTTACTGCAGCTTTATTGTTTTGCCTTGCCTTTACGGTAACGGTCGTGGAAGAGAGAGCTGCAAGTAATGAAGAAATTGCTGCGGTAAAGAGCGGACAGAGTACGGGACACAGCTGGGAAAAACAGTGGAAATCACTGAAGCTGCTGTACTTGGATGAAGGGAAAGTCCTGAAGTATGCAAAGGATCGATGGGTGCAGATTGGCAGTCGCTTTTTACTATTTCGATGGAGAAGGCAATGCGGAAGAAGCTGGTTCCGGCTTGAAGGAAAGTGGTATTTTGCGGATATGATTCCACAATGAAACAGTGAAACGGCCTGCGTGTTCGTACAGGCTGGGCAAGTATTTCCAACGACAGGAGGTCGCTACCATACCTTCTACTTTGCAACGGATAAGGATGGAAGACCACCGCCGCATGCTGCAGGATGCGGGACGCTATGATGCGTCCACCATCGACGGCAGAGAGGTTTATTCGATGACCAGGGCTGTGCGGATACGGACTGCTCCGGGAGATGTGCAGTTCGGAAAGAGTGTAAGATGACTTTAAGAGTCTGTGCTGTTGGTAAAATCAAAGAGAAATTTTGCAAAGAGGCACTTTCCGAATATGGAAAGCGCTCTACTCGTCATACAAATTAGAAAATGATAGAAGTAGCACGAGAGAAGACAAGGAAGGAGCAAGTTCTCTAGAAGAGCAAATGGTCCTCGATAAAGAAGGGAAGAGGCTGATGGAAAAGATTCCGGAACGCTCTTTGTCATTGCTCTTGCAATCAAGGAAGGAATGGATTCTCCGAATTGGCAAAAGAATATGGAGAAACCTTTTCTGGAAGGAAAAGTGATATTACTTTTGTTATAGGCGGTTCCTTGGGGCTTAGTGAGAACTCTATCAAGAGCGGATCTTTTGCTCAGCTTTTCATGAATGACGTTCCCGCATCAGTTGATGCGTGTATTTTATTGGAGCAGATTTACAGGAAAGCTTTTCGTATTAATTCGGGAGAGCCCTATCATACAAAGCAAAATATGCCAAAAGAATAATTGTTTTTATAAATCTTATTTATTTATAACAGACAAAGATTTTATTTTCGTGCAATTCGGTTGGAATCTTCTTCCGAAAGAAATGATAGACTTGTTACAGAAGTTTGTTCGTGACAGGCTTTATTTTTACTCTGTATTTAAAATAAGCTGTCCGAAAAGTGAAAAAGTGAGGAAAATTTAAAAGAAAAAGGAGGAAAATGTTTCAGTCAGGCACGTATGTGGTTTATGGCTGTAAGGTTCATAAGATTCTTGGAACCACTCATCTGAACTTGGAAGGATTCCGAAAGACCGGGAGTCTATGTGATGCAGGCAGCGAAGAAACCGGCCGAGCAGTATATGCTCCTGTGGAAGCCGGCAAGACGAATATGCGATCGGTAAGTATCAGAGAGCAGGCAGAGATTTTTCTGCATACCGCAGAGCAGATTCACATTATGTTGTAAGACACTCGAAGCAAAGAGAAGAGAACTGTCGGGAAGGAATAAGAGTTGTTCTCCGAATGCATTGCTGCAGTGATTAAAACGGTGAAAGAGAGAAGGAAGAAAAGAGCCAGTGGAAAGAAGCTTACACTTTTAGATCTGCATTTTCATGGAACAGGCGGAAGATATATCTGTATGAAGAACTGGCGACTCTCTCTGAGTATTTCAGAGTAGAGGTAGAAGAGAAGATTCGAGCTTATGCGTCATATGGGGCAAGAGTAGGAATCGGGAGATAAAAGCGACTTGTAAGGAATAAATCAGAGTATTAGAGGGATAAGGTGGCTGCCCTATTCCTTTTCCCATTCTGGGCATTGCCATTAAAAGATGCTTTTTCGTATACTTGACATTGATTTTAAAAAGACTTAAGAGAAAGTCGGTCTATTCCGGTTTTATTTGAGGGTCGGTACATACTGGAGGAAGGCGTACGTTATATCATTGTGGAGTACTCACCACGGCGATAAATTATATTGTATGCCGGCTGCGATTTTCTGTTTGAAAGAATGCGGAATTCCGTCTTATAAAATTGCAGTGTACTGATCGCGTTTGTTATAGCGGTGTGCTTATTTTGCGAATAACATCTGGTATTTCAAAAGTCAGGGCGGAATAAAAGGAAGAGAGCTCTTTTTAGCCTCCGTATCGGATCGGGTATTCTCAGCTTTTTTGCTTTTGATGTTTTTTGTGATTTTGCATTTTACGCATACTCCGGGCTGGATTCTCAGTTCCGGAATCAATCTGGTATTAAACTATATCGAAGTAAGTTCTTTATTTTTAAATGAGGTTTTTGAGGTGAAAATGAAAACTGGCAAAGAAGTGGATTCGGAAAGAGGATATGCTATCTTTCCTTTGCCCCTCAGACCATGCTACTTATTTTTATTGTAAAGGAATCTCCTTTCGGGCAGGAGAGTCTAGGACGGGATCTCTATCATCAATACGCTCCGTTTTCAGAGAATTTCAAGCGAAATTGCAGAGTTTTTCTCTCTAAAGATATAGCTTCAATATCGGTTTGGGCGTTAACTTTACTTCTTATTGCTTATTATTTGGCAAGTCCTCTGAACTTCTTTTGTAATTTGTTTCAAAAAAGGGCTTGTAGTAGAATATATCAGCTATCTCATTATCTTTCAAAAAGATAGCACTCCGGAATGACCGCCCATTTATTTGAGAAAGCATTTTCAGAAAAATGTCTTTTGCCGTTTTATTTTCTATGCTCTATGCACCTTTCCGGTTATGTCGCCGCCTATTCTTGGAATGTGATGTGGTTGGATTGTATTTTTCTTCCTCTGATTCTTTTAGGCTGGAGGAGCTTATGATGAGGAAAGCCCATTCTCATACCGTGAGCCTGCAACTGCAATTTTATCCACCATTATATCAGTATCAGATCTGCCTTTTTCTGATTCTCTATTTTCGTGAGCAGGCTATGCTGCAGTAACAGACGTAAGGGACTTGGGAAGGCAAACAGACGCTTTGTTGCACTCGCTCCTTTCCGGAATTATGCCCGGCATCCTGCTTTTTACCTGCTGCTTTGCGTTGACCGCATCGGCAAGTATTTCCTTCCGAACCCTGATTCAGTATTTTTAGCATTATCAGATATGATGGCAAGACCTTTCCTTTTGTGGAAACAGAGCAGGGCAAAGCATTACCTAATATCTATGCAGGAACCTTGAGTTTGTTTATTTTACCCTTATACTACAAAAATCCCGCCATCCAGAAGAAGATCATTTACGCTGCTTTTTATGCTCTTTTTCTTCATGAGTTTTTCCGTAAATGCTTTGAATTTTATCTGGCACGGCTTCCATATATCCGAACAGTCTTCCGGCAAGGCAAAGCTTTGTTTTATATTCCTTTCTGATTATGCAGGGGCGGAGGGTGAAACGAAAGACCAAAGCTAAGAAAGATCTCTTTCATTTGCTTTGTTTTTAAAGCTTTTCCTTTGTGATTCTTTTGCCGAAGCTGATTACGGAGGAGGCATTTTCACTGGTTCAGTGTTTTACCTGACTCTCCTTTTTCTTCTTCCTCTTTTATCTGCTCTTTTTATCTTGAAAAGAGAGGCAAGTACAGGATTACGGAGACTTTGTTGATTGCACTTTGTTTTGTGGAACTAAGCATCAATATGGCGGTGACTTCCGTTCCGACGACGAGTCGAGCAGCGTATTCGAAGGATCGAAGGAAAAGTTCTAAGATTTTGAAGGAGCTTGAAGAGAAGATACTCGATTTTATAGATTTATTCGGGAAGATGCGAAGACCAAGGATGACGGTGCATTGATGCAATAATAGTGCGTCCGTCTTTTCATCGACAGCTTATGGAGATATGTCGGATTGGTATACGGAGCTAGGATGGAGGCTCTACCAATGCATATTCAATCAATGCCAGTCCTCTGATGAAGAGCTTATTGCATAAAATATGAAATTTTGAAAAAGAACCGAAGTATGCGGAAAGATAAGGGGTCTTTCCTACCGTCCGGAGTAGAGAGTACTGTCTATATGAAAATCACTGCGCTTCCCTTGGCCTATCTTCTTAGTAAAAAGGAGTTGGATCGCTTTTGATCTTCGATGCAGGACCCCTGCATTGGTACAGAATTCTATTTCTGGAGCACTCGGCAGAGGATATTCACAACCATACTCGGGAAAATGGATTCTTCCTCTATTGCTTTACTGTAGAAAAGTCGTCGGAAATTTCATGTTTACGTCAGTCAATGATAAGGTTAAGGAAGTGAAGGCAACTCCTTCCCGGCGATGAAAAAGAACTTTGAACATGTTGACCGGGGATATTTTCTTTCCCTCGGATATTTGGAGGCCGGTACTGGAAGTGGAGCTGAAATCACTGACCACGGGTGAAAAAATATGGACGCGACGGTATATTCCTTTTTCCTATGAGGTACTTGGAGATTACAGGACATGCTTTCCGGCCGTGCAATGGAATTGGATAAGTGGAGGGATGGCTATGTGAAGGGAAAAATTACCGCAGGATCCGATGCGGTTCTTTTCACATCTATCCCTATGCGATCCGGGCCGAAGGTCAAGGCTGACGGTAAACGCATCGAGACGGAAAAAGCTTTTCCGGCATTTTTGGGAATTCCGTTAACTGCAGGTGATCACGAAATCGAGATGCGTTTTGTACCGGAGGATATTATTTAGGAATTCTTTTCAGTATCGGTGCAATCCTATTCTTTGTTTTGCTTCTCTTTATGAAGAAAAGGTGGGATAACGAGGAGGCGTACTACATAAGACCGAAACGAATAGAGAGAAGACTGAACGACGAGAGAAGACAGAGGAATAGAGAAAGAAGAGCTTGAAATAAAAGTAAGATAAATCCTGAGTGAAAGCTGAATCAAGATCTTGAGGAAAGAAAAAGCAGCAAATGCTGCCTAGTCGGAGCCAATGGACGAAGTCGAAAAGAGGCAATGAACTTGCCCTGTACCGAGGAAATCTTCCAAGAGGAAGAAGCCGCTCACAAGTAGTGGAAAAAATGGAAGTAAAAGAGTAGAATGGAGGGAAAGAAGAGACTGTATCTAGACTTATGCTGTGAACTCAAAAAACATAAAGGAGGAAGACTGAATGGAGAAGGCATGGAAGTATCGGAAATGCAGGAACGTTTAGGAGAAGAGAAGATTAAGGATTTTTGGAGGCCCTTTCCTCTAAGAGTCCGGTTCCGGGCGGAGGCGGTGTGGTAGCGCTATCGGCAGCCTTGGGATTTTTCTTGCACTCATGGTGGGAAATCTCACCTTGGGCAAGAAGAAATATGCCGATTATGAAGAATGTCTGCAGGGAAGGATGAAGGAATGGGAAGAAGCGAAGCAATCCGCTTTACGATTTGCCAAGGCGGATGAAGAGTATTCTATCCCTTGTCTCCAGGCTTATTCTCTTCCGAAGGAGACAGAAGAAGAGCATTATGAAGAGCAGATGGAAGAGTGTCTTAAGAAAGCCTCTCTTGTTCCTTTGCATCTCTTGAGCTCTGTGCGGAAAGGCAGACAGCTTTTTGGAACTTGCAAGAACGGATCTCGTATTGCCATATCCGATGTGGGCGTAGGAGCATCATTCCTCATTACCGCTATGCGTGGAGCGGCTTTGAATGTACGCATTAATACCAATCTTATGAAAAATGCGGAAACGAAGAAGAATGAGAAGACGCGGTTGAAGAAGCCTTACAGAAGCTAAAGGTTTTGGAAGAGGCAATTCAGACAGTAGAAAAAGCAATCTAGCCGGGGACTTTCCCCTATTTTATACATAGCAGAAAGGGAAGCACTATGGAAGAATTAAGAGGAAAAGAGTTAGTAGAGAAAATCAAGGCGGAATGTCTCGGCTTTGTGCAAGAGCATCATTGTATTCCGACTCTGGCAGTTTTGAGGGTAGGAGAGAAAGAATCGGATATTGCTTATGAGCAATCCGTTAAGAAGCGCTTTCAGGGATTCGGACTGGAGGTAAAGGACTATCATTTGGATGCGAATTGCAGTAATGAAGAATTCATGAAGGTCTTTCGTTTTTTAAACGACGATCCGGAGATTCACGGTATTTTGGTATTCCGTCCTCTTCCGAAGCAGATCAATGAAGAAGAAATGCTGCGTTACATGAAGAAGGAGAAGGACCTAGACGGTATTACGAGAGAGAATCTTGCAGGTCTTCTCACAGGACGAAAATGCCTTTGCACCCTGTACTGCCGAGGCGGTTATGCAGCTTTGCAAGCATTTTGAAATCCCGCTTGCCGGAAAAAGAGGTCTGCATTATCGGACGTTCTCTCGTGGTAGGAAAGTCTTCGGCGATTTTGATGCTCAATCAAAATGCTGACGGTTACCGTCTGCCATTCCAAGACGGAAAACATCAAAGAGGTTTGTAAGAGAGCCGATGTTTTGGTTGGTCTATCGGCAGAGCTAAAGCTATCGGATTATCTTACTGTAAGGAAGGCGCTACCGTAATCGACGTGGGAATCAATGTGATGGAAGAAGGGAACCTTTGCGGAGACGTGGACTTTGATACCATGAAGACTGTGGCGGATAAGCTTTACACCGGTTCCGGGAGGCTTGGGACTTGTGACAACAGCTGTTTTGGCGCAGCATCTCGTGAGGGCTTATCAGCTTCTAGAAGAAAAATAAACTTAGTCTTGTAAAAGATTGTTAAATACTGAATCCATAATAAAGCGATTTCCGGTTGCCGGGGTGAAAAACCGGCAATTGGGAGTCGTTTTTTTGTAGGAAGGATGTTGGGAACTTTACAACTCATGTTCATAACAATTACAATATTTGAAAAAGGACTCAAATTGTTGATTCCATGCGAAATTGTAGAGGATATGGAGAGGTTTTGTGAATAATGAAAGTACTGCATTTAATTTAGTGCATACTTTGTGCATTAGTGAATTTTTGCCTGCTTCATAGTATAATTCATTTTTGGTTTATTTATTGATTATTTTGGGAGGGTAAAAGATGGGTGTTTTCCACTTTTTAAGGGTGGTGTCCACCCTATGATGGAAAAGAATTGGCGATGGATAAAAGCCATTGTCGATTTGCGTCCTGAGGGGCTGATGGTCTATCCCTGTCTCAGCATATAGGTGCTCCTGCAACACCTCTTGTACAAAAGGGTGATAGAGTGCTGATGGGACAGAAAATAGCAGAAGCGACAGGTTTTATTTCTGCCCCGGTAATTTCTTCCGTTTCCGGTACGGTGAAGAGCATTGAAAAAGAGACTGACCGTAGGCGGCAGCATGGTGGGAGTCTATCGTGGTAGAGAATGACCAAGAATATGAGACGATTCCGGGCTTTGAGAGAAGAGAGATTATACCAAGCTTTCTAAAGAAGAAATCGTGCAGATTGTAAAAGATGCCGGTATCGTAGAGCTTAGGCGGAGCAGGATTTACTCTCGTGAAGCTTTTGCCCGAAGAATCCGGATAAGATTGATTATTTCTTGGCTAATGCAGTGGAGTGTGAGCCCTATCTCACTTCCGACTACCGCGATATGCTGGAAACACCGGAGAAGCTTATCGGCGGTTTAAAGGTCGTACTTTCCCTCTTCCCAAGTGCGAAGGGAAAGATTTGTATAGAGGACAATAAGCCGGAAGCCATTCGTATCTTGACTGAGATGACGAAAGATGAAGCGAATATCGAAGTCGGTTTTTAAAAAACTCGTTATCCGCAGGGAGGCGAGCGCCAGCTGATGTATGCTGTTACCGGAAGAAAGATTAATTTCTCTATTCTTCCGGCAGATAAGGGCGTACTGGTAAACAATACAGATACGCTTATTGCGATCTATGAGGCAGTTTGCGAATCAAAGCCTCTCGTAAGAAGAATTCTTACGGTTACGGGAGACGCAGTGGCGCATCCCGGAAACTTCCGTGTGCTCTCGAACCAATTATCAGCAACTCGTGGATGCTGCGGGCGGATTTACCGAAGAGCCGGAAAAATCATTTCCGGAGGACCCTATGATGGGGATGTCTTTATTTAAGCTGGATGTTCCCGTGACAAAGAATTCCAGCTCGATTTTGGCATTTAAAGAAGATCAGGTTTCCAAAGAGCCTGTTACCCCTTGCATTAATTGTGGCCGTTGTGCGGTAGCCTGTCCGACCAATTTGATGCCGGTTATGATGATGAAGGCGGTTTTACAAAAGGATATCAATCGCTTCACGGCTCTCTACGGAACAGAGTGTATTGAATGCGGATGTTGCGCCTATGTTTGTCCGGCAAAACGGCCTTTGACACAGGGCTTTCAAAAGAAATGAAGAGACGAATCAAGGCGGAAATGGCAAGAAAAAGCCGCAGCGGAAAAGAAAGCTGCAGAAGAAAAAGAAAGTCGCAGAAAAAAGAAAGGGGAAGCTTAAATTATGAAAATGTTACAAATTTCATCCAGTCCCCATATTGAGAGGATGTGCGTTCTTCAGAACTTAGCGTGGATGTTGTGATTGCCATGCTTCCAACAGCGATTTACGGCAGTTGCAATGGGGTTTCCATGCTTTCTTTGTTGTGGTTTTGACCACCTTTGGCGGCAGTTTTTGACGGAACTTGTGTATCAGAAAGCAGATGAAGCTTCCTGCAACGATAAAACGATTGGTCTGCAGCGGTAACGGGTATGATTCTTGCTTTAAACTGTCCCGCCGAATATTCCGTTCTGGATTCCGATTGTCAGATCGATTTTTGCCATTATTGTGGTGAGCAGCTTTACAGGAGGGCTGGAGCTGAACTTTATGAATCCTGCTCTGGTGGCACGTTGTTTTCTCTCATTTCCTTTTGCAGGGAAAAATGACGACCTTTACCGGAGTGGGAACGGATGCAGTGGCTACCGCGACACCGCTTGCGGTTTTAAAGGCGAGTCCCACAGCAACACCGGATTTAATGAATATGTTCCTGGCAGAATTCCGGGAACGATCGAGAGTTTCGAAGATCTGTCTCCTTATCGGTGCACTCACTTAATTATTCGGAAGGTGATTTCTCCAAAGATGCCTTTAATCTATATCGAACAGTTGCCCTTTTTACCTTACTTTTTCGGAAAGGGAGGGGCAAGTCCCGAGTATCTGCTTTTCGGAAATTCTTGGCGGAGGTCTGATCTTTTCGGTGCCTTTTATGCTGACGGATTATGTAACTTCTCCGATTACACCTCTCGGGACAAGTGATTTTCGCTGTTCTTGCCGGTCTTTTTAACCGGGCTTTTTCCGTTTGTATGGCGGATCGGCAGAGGGAGTATCCTACGCGATTATCCTCTCAACATTGCTAGTTCCGATTATCAATAATAAGACAGTCCTGAAGGCATTTGGAAGGAGGGCAAATAAGATGAAGAAAGATTCCTTTATCAAAGATGCACTCGTTTTTAACGGCACTACCCTCATTTCCGGTTTTGCTTCTCGGTGCGGTTTACGGAGCAACAAAAGATACTATTGCGGAAGCCATCAGGCAGAAGACGAATGCCGCCTATGTAAAAGTGAGTTCTCGATGCACTGATTATGATGCGGACAGTCTTATGAAAAAGCTGGAACAGGCAACAACGGAGGGAAAACTCGCTGCAAATAACGGTACGCAAGCTCTTCCGAAGCTATTCTTGCGAAGGACGAGTCCGGAAATACTGTATGCTGTACTATAGGGACAAGCTGCCGGCTACGGCGGAGCGGTTGTGGTCGTAGTGGGGTAAGCAGTGATTTAAAGCGTGACGGGCATTTCTTCCGGAGACACTTCCTGAGACCGCCGGTCTTTGGACAGAAGGCGACCTTCCGGGAGTTCTATGAGCAGTTCAAAGGAAAAAGGGCACGAAGCTGTAAAAGAAGGGCGGCGGAGCCGGTGAAAATGAATTGACGCCATCATCCGGTGCGACGATTACGAGTACCGCTGTTACTAATGTAGTAAACGCTGCCACGGAGTATTGTGAAGAGTATGCGAAAAGTAGGGAGGGGAGTATGAATAAATATTTAGAGAGAATTACAAACGGAATATTCAGAGAACCCTGACCTTATCATCATGCTGGGAATGTGCCCGACTTTGGCAACCACGACCAGTGCGATGAACGGTCTCGGAATGGGACTTTCCACACTGGCAGGTTCTGATGTTTTCAAACCTTGTGATCTCCGCCTTAAGAAAGGTCATTCCGAGAGAAGATGATTGCCCGGTGAAATCGTAGTAGTGGCTTCCTCGTAACCATCGTGCAGCTCCTTATTCAGGCCTATGTGCCATCTATATACGAGGCACTGGGAATCTATATTCCGCTTATTGTGGTAAACTGCATTATTTTAGGAAGAGCAGAGTCCTATGCACTCTTTAACGGACCCCTGCTTTCTTTCTGCGACGGACTCGGGCATGGGGACCCAGCTTCACCTTTGCCTTAGTGATTATCGGTACGGTGCGTGAGCTTATCGGATCCGGAAGTATTTTCGGCTTACGTATCATTCCGGAAGCGTATCATATCAGTATCTTTGTTTTTGGCACCGGAGCGTTCCTCGTTTTGGCAATGTTGACCGCAATCCAAAACAAAACTCGTCTGCCCTCCGCGACGAACGGAGACGCTGCACAGTGAGCTCGTGCAGCGGAAATTGTATGATGTTTTCCGGATGTAAGACAGAAGCGAAAACCGTATAGGCTGGGATAGATTCTGCAGTGAAGGCGGTTCTGCAGAGCCTGCAATGTAAAGGCTGAAACTGTATGAAGAACTTAAGGTGAGAACAAGAGAAGGAGGACGGTATGAAAGACTTACTCTTAATTGCTATTAAGTATTCTCGGTGAGCAACGTAGTACTTTTCCCAATTCTGGGAATCTGTCCTTCCTCGGTGTTTCCAAGAAGACGGAGTCCTCAAAAGGTATGGGAGGAGCGGTTATTTTCGTTATTGTAATCGCGTCCGTAATTACGCACGGATTTATGTGACTTTCTCGCGGCTTCCGGCCCGCTTTGTCAGGCCCTTGGCTTAAAGGACGGTCTGGAATATTTAAACACCATTGTATTTATCTTGGTGATTGCTGCTCTTGTGCAGTTTGTAGAGATGTTTTTAAAGAAAAATATTCTTCTCTATGAGTCTTTGGGAGTATATCTTCCCTTGATTACGACAAACTGTGCGGTGCTCGGTAGCTTTTTAAACAATGTCTCCTATGGTTATAACTTGGCGGAGAGCTTTGTCTATGGACTGGGAATTTCTGTGGGGTTTGCTTTGGCACTCCTTCTATGGCGGGGATACGAGAAAAATATTATCGAAGGAAATGATCGTATTCCTCATTCTTTCCAGGATCACCCATCGTTTTGATTACAGCTTGTCTTATGGCGATTGCTTTCTTCGGCTTCGGCGGATTAATTTAAGGAGGGATTATGAGTTTAATGACTACTCTGATTCTGGTTGCCGCAGGCCTTGTGGGGAGCAACCGGATTGATATTGGTTTATTCTCAGGGCGTTGCCTCGGAAAAATTTTAAAGTAGAAGTAGACGAGAGAGAGTCGGAGGTTCGCGCCGCTCTCCCGGGAAGTAACTGCAGGAGCCTGCGGTTTTCCCGGCTGTGACGGATGCAAAGGCGATTGCAGCGGGTACAGCCCGGTCAATCAGTGTCCTGCAGGCGGAGCTCCTGTTGCGGAGAAGATTGCAGCCATTATGGGAACAGACTCTGTTTCTACGGATAACGTAAAAAGTAGCGCATGTGCATTGTCAGGGCGACTGTGATAAGGCAAAGCAGCAGGCAGCATTACAGCGGAATTGCTGACTGCAATGACCTGTGTAGGTTCCGGGCGGAACGGAGAAGTGCTTGTCCATCCTGCTGTGCTACGGATCCTGTGTAAAAGGCTTTGCGCCTTTGATGCCATTCATGTAATTAACGGTGTTGCGGTGGTAGATAAAGAAAAATGTACCGCCTGCGGTGCCTGCGTAAAGGCTTGTCCGAAGTCCTGATTGCCTTTAGTGCCATATAAGAAAAAGCACATCGTTTCCTGTAAAAATCACTTTGAAGGAAAACAGGTTAGGGATGCCTGCTCCATCGGCTGCATTGCCTGTGGAATGTGCGAGAAAAACTGTCCTTTCGACGCCATTCATGTCATTGATGATCTTGCAGTGATGAATGAGAAGTATGAAAGATTGCGGAATCTGTGCACGAAGTGCCCAACCTCCGCAATTACCGGAAAGAGACCGAAGAAGGAAGAAACAAAAGTCGCAATGGAAAAAGCGTAATGCACCTTAGGAAACTCGGAGTATAAGAATAGCTTGTGAAGCGGAAAAGAAACTGTTTCACAAGCTATTTTATTTTATATAGATATCTTTTAAAATCTCAAATTATGACGATATTATAGAGCGTATAGATTTTTGAGCTCTTATATTGCATTTTACTATAGTAATCTCATGCTTAGTTTCTTGAATAATCATTTTTGGCTAGTGTAGAATCAAAAATGATATTGTTTTGTCACATTCACTTTCGAATAGATGGAGAGTGAGGTGTAGAGGAAGAAGGAGAAGAATCTATAGGAAAACTATAGACTCTTAATCATAGGAGGGTGGCATGAAGGAATGGTCAAGGCCTTAAAGAATCTGTCGATTCTGACACAGTTAGGACTATCCCTTGCGATGCCGCTTTTTACTTTTGCCTATTTTTGGTATATATCGCTTAAGAGAAGTTTTTTCTGGGCTATTGGATATACATTCCCGCTTTTTCTTTGGCTTAGGTGGTTCATGTATGACGGCATATAAAGTCTACCTTTCCGTTTGTAAAAAAGGGAAGAGGAAGAAAAGAAAAAGTAAGGACAAGGCATTTAACGAACATAAGTCCTGAAAAGGAAAATCTGTCCTGAGACGGATGTTTTGTTTATTGCGAAAGTCTCTTACCTATGGAAAGGAAGAAAAATGAGGGTTCAGGAAACTGTGAAGAAGGAAAGTCTGCAGATTGCCGTGCAAAAGCGGCATAGCCACGCTTTATTATGTGGATTTGTATTTTTCATTCTTCACCATTTTTATTCCGGAGAAAGTGAGCTTTTGATTATCGGGTGATTTTTGTCCGGACTGCTTGGAACAGTTGTAGCTGTAATGAATTTTTGTTAATGGGGATTACGGTGCAAGGGTTCTTAGCGTAGAAAAATCAGGAAGAGGCCTACCAGAGGATGCGGCTCTTTACCGAAAAACGTACCATGTTACAGCTTGGCTGGATTATTCTTGCTATTGTGGCACCTTTGCTTTCAAGCCGTACCGGGTATTATTCCTTTACTTTTTCCGGGACATTTCTGCATAAGAGGAATTGTAGAGTGAGAAAGGGTAAAAATCAAAAACAAGGAGGTGAAAACTAGAGTATGACTTTTGATATTTCCGGTGCAAAGATATTCTTGAAAAATTCCTACGGGATTCCTGTTTTAGGGACTTTTTGCTTTCGGAAACCCTAGTCGTCAGCTGGGTGGTTATGCTCATCATTACCGGTCTCTGCATTTTTCTTTTGACAAGAAATCTGAAGGTGGAAAAATATCGGTAAGAGGCAGGCTATAGCGGAGCTAATTGTGGAAAGTGCGAACAATCTTGTTCGGACCAATACGGAGGAAATCGTTTTGACAAGATGATTCCTTTTGTGGCGGCACTCTTTGGAACAAGTATTGTTTCGAACTTAATCAGCTTGACGGGCTTACGAAGTCCCACGGCAGATTTATCGACGGAAGCGGCTTGAGCCATCGTCGTATTTACCATGATTACGGCAAACAAGATTAAGGCCGGCGGATTTTTGGGCTACTTAAAGGGCTTTACTACCCCGATTTTCATTATGACACCCTTCAATATCCTTTCGGAGATTGCTACCCCATTAGTATGGCGTGTCGTCATTTTGGAAATATTTTATCCGGCATCGTTATTAACGGATTGATTTATGCTGCACTTGCGCTCGCGTCATCCGCGTTACTGGGATTGATTCCGGGTGCTGTAGGAGCATTTTTATCCCATATTCCTATCTTGAGTGTAGGTTTACCGGCTATCTTATCCTTTTTATTTTGACTGGTTCTCCGGAGCCATGCAGGCATTTATCTTCACGATGCTCACGATTATGTATATCGCCACGGCGGAAGGATAACATACTGAAAAATAAATACTTGAGAAAAATACATACCGCAGAGAGATAAATATTATGGAAGGATAAGTCGGCGAAAGATAAATACTGCAGAAGAATAAATCTTGCAGAAGAAAAGTTAATTTAAAATAAACAGGACATATGAGAGCCTGTTTAGTATAGGAAATGAATTTCTAGGAGGAAAACAATGAGTGATTTTCAATTTTTGGCAAAAGGTATTGCATTAGCAGGTTGTGGAATCGGTGCAGGAGCAGCATTGATCGCCGGTATCGGACCCGGTATTGGAGAAGGTAACGCCGTAGCAAAGGCACTCGAAGCCATCGGAAGACAGCCGGAGTGTAAGAGTGATGTTACTTCCACCATGCTCCTCGGTTGTGCTATCGCAGAGACCACGGGTATCTACGGTTTCGTTACCGGTCTTCTTTTAATCTTCGTTGCACCCGGAATGTTCATAGAACTTCCTTGCATAATAGGATGATTTTTCCAGATAGAAGATAGAAAGGAGAAAAAGGATGGAATCGCAACAGTTGGTAACCATCATACCGTGGACCTTCATTGCCCAGATTTTGAACCTTTTTATTCAAGTATATCTGATTAAACGCTTCCTCTTTAAGCCAATCAATGAGGTTTTACAGAAGAGACAGAAGCTTGCGAATCAGAATATAGAAGAGGCAAAGAAAGCAAAGGAAGATGCGGAAGCTGTTAAGGCGGAATATGAGAGCAGCATGTCCGATGCCAGAGGTGAGGCCAGCCGTATTATTGAAGACGCAAAGAAGGATGCAGGCATCCGTGCGGAGGAAATGATTGAAAGAGGCACAGGCTGGAAGTGCTCCATCAAGGCAAAAGCGGAAGCGGATATTCGTCTGGAAAGAAAGAAAGCTTTTGAATGAAGTGAAGGACGAAATCGGAAGCCTCGCTATGGACATTGCCGGTAAAGTCGTGGAGAAGGAAATTCACGAAGATGATCATAAGGCTTTAATTGATGAATTCTTACAAAATGTAGAGGAGGCATCATGAATCAGTCGTCCGCTTTGTATGGGAAGAGCTTTTATGACTTAGCAAAGGAAGAGAAGATTATGAAGGAAGTTCTGGAGGAAATGGAGCTTGTGAAGGCTCTTTTCCGGGAAAACCCTGATTATATCCGTCTTTTTGCTGGAGCCGTCTATTCCTAAGAAGGAAAGACTATCTCTTTTAGATCAGGCTTTTTTCGAAGACTTACAGCCTTATCTTTTAAAACTTTTTAAAGGTTTTATTGAAAAAGGGCCTGCCTCAGGAGCTATTCCGAGTGCTACAAAACATACAAAAAGCGATATCAAGAGGATGAGGGAATTACCGATGCTCTTGTGGTCAGTGCTGTAGCTTTAAGTGAAGAGCAGAAAGTGGCTTTTGATTACAAAGCTGGAGAAGCTTTGTCAGAAGAAGATTATCCTGTCGGAGAAGATTGACCCCTGAGGTTTTAGGGGACTCATGTGGAAGTCGACGGAAAGACCTTAGACGGTACCGTTTCCGGCAGATTAAAAAGAGATACGGAAAAATGTAAATGAAGTAGTCTTGTAAAAAGGATGGGCATAGAATGGAATTAAAACCAGAAAAATATCCGAGGTCATTCTGAAGCCAGATTAAATATTACCAAAAATGCTATCGTACAAATGAAACCGGCACCGTCCTTACGGTTGGTGACGGTATTGCCAGAGTTTCCGGCCCTTACAAACCGTATGGCGGTGAGCTTCTGGAGTTTAGTGACGGTACTTTCGGTATGGCGCAGAACTTGGAAGAAACCAGTGTTTCCGCTGTCCTTTTCGGTTCCGATGTGGGAATCAGGAAGGACAGAGTGTAAAGCGGACAGGAAGAGTTGTTTCTGTACCGGTTGGCGAGTCTCTGATTGGTAGAGTAGTGAATGCCATCGGACAGCCTATTGATGGAGCAGGCCTCATTGAGAGCACGGAGTTCCGTGCTGTAGAAAGTCCTGCACCCGGCATTATCAAAAAGACAGCCGGTTAAAGAGCCTTTGCAGACTGGAATCAAAGCCATTGACTCCACGATTCCTATCGGAAGGGACAAAGAGAGTTGATTATCGGCGACAGACAGACCGGTAAGACAACGATGCTATCGATACCATTATCAACCAGAAGGGGAAGGATGTAATCTGTATCTATGTCGCTATCGGACAGAAGAGATCTACGGTTACCGCTCTTGTGAATGAATTGAAGGATGCCGGCGCTATGGATTATTCCATCGTTGTTGCGGCAACCGCTTCCGAGCCGAGCCCTTGCAGTATATCGCACCGCATGCGGGCTGCGCGATGGGCGAGTATTTCATGCATCAGGAAAGCACGTCCTGATTATTTATGATGATTTGAGTAAGCGCTGTGGCATATCGTGCACTTCCTTCTGATCAGAAGACCGCCAGGAAGAGAAGCTTATCCCGGAGACGTTTTCTATCTGCATTCCAGACTCTTGGAGAGAGCGGCTAAGCTTTCTGACGAGCTTGGAGGAGGATCCTTACGGCACTTCCGATTATTGAGACACAGGCAGGAGATGTATCGGCCTATATTCCGACCAACGTTATCTCCATTACAGACGGACAGATTTTCCTCGAGACCGAGCTTTTCCATAGCGGAATCATGCCGGCGGTTAACCCCGGTATCTCCGTATCCCGTGTAGGCGGAAACGCACAGATTAAGGCTATGAAGAAGGTTGCCGGTACTTTGAAGCTCGTTTACCTCAGTTTAGAGAGTTGCAATCCTTCGCCCAGTTCGGATCCGATCTGGATCAGGATACCAAGCAAAGACTGGCACAAGGTGAACGTATCGTGGAAGTACTGAAGCAGGGCAAGGGTGATCCCGTTCCTGTAGAAAAGCAGGTAGCTATCCTCTACGCCGTAGTACACGGTATTTTAAGCAAGGTGGAAGTAAAGGATATCAAGAAGCACGAAGAAGAGCTGTATCATTTCCTTGATTCCGATGCGGAGGCAGTCAATACTATGCAGGCTATCGTAAGTACCGGAAAGCTGGAAGAGGATACGAGAAGAAGTTAAATTCTTCCTTGGAGCGTTTTTACAGAGGAATTTTTAAAGAGACTGTAGAAGTAGAGATAAAAGGAGAAAAACATGGCTGCAAATATGAAGTCCGTGAAACTCCGTATTAAAAAGCATTCAAAACACAATGCAGATTACCAAGGCAATGGAACTCGTAGCTTCTTCCAAGTTAAGAAGAGCGAAGGAGAGGGCGAGAATACGAAGCCGTACTTCCAAACTCTGAAAGAAAAACCCTTGTCGGAAATCGCAAACGGCAACACAGACTTTTTCTTCTCCCTATGTGAAGAGAAACGCATCGGAAAAATGGTGCTATGTGCTGATTGCCGGTGACCGAGGCATGGCGGGAGGCTACAATGCGAACCTTTTCCGTGCTCTTAGAGGAAGAAGTGAAGGAAAGGATTTTGCTTTATTTCCTTTAGGAAAGAAAGCCCTTGAGTATGGAAGGCAGAAACACTACAGCATTGTGAATGAAAACTATAGTTTGGTGGGAGAACTCAATGTCTCCGATACCTATGCCATAGGAAAAGAACTCTGTAAAAGCCTACCGTGAAGGGAGTTTGGACATATTGTTCTTTTGTATACAGACTTTATTTCCATGATGAGCCAGAAGGTAGACAGCCTTTCCCTCCTGCCCCTTTCAGACCTGGAAAGAGGAGAGTGAAGAAGAGGCGAAGGCAATCCGAAACTTGATTCTTTATGAACCGAGTGAGAGGATGTTTTTAATGCGATAGTGCCGGAGTATCTTGCCGGACTGTCTATAGCGGTGTTTGCACTTCTGTCGCCAGCGAACTTGCGGCAAGAAGAACTGCAATGGAAGCGGCTACGGACAATGCCGGAGAGATGATTGATAAATTGAGCCTATTCTATAACAGAGCCAGACAGGCAAGCATTACCCAGGAAATTACGGAAATTGTTGCCGGTGCGGAAGAGTTATAGGATAGCTAGAGGAGAAATACATGACAGAGAAACATGTAGGAAAGGTCATACAGGTCATGGGCGCTGTTCTGGATATTCGATTCCAGGAAGGCGAACTGCCAGCTCTCTTAAAATGCCATTTCCATTCAGCTTAACGGACATGAGCTGATTTGTGAGGTGGCACAACAGTTGGGGATGACACGGTTCGCTGCGTTGCCATGAGCTCAACGGATGGCCTTGTACGAGGAACAGAAGCAGTTGATACGGGGAGCCCCATTACGGTGCTCTGTCGGAGACGGCTGCTTAGGACGAATTTTTAACATTTTGGGTGAACCGGTGGATGAGAAGCCGGCTCCCGAAACAGAGGAAAGATGGGCGATTCATCGTCCGGCTCCTTCCTTTGAAGAGCAGACTCCCGCAACAGAAATCTTGGAGACAGGAATTAAGGTTGTAGACCCCATTTGCCCCTATGGCAAAGGGTGGTAAAATCGGTCTCTTTCGGCGGTGCGGGTGTAGGAAAACCGTGTTGATCATGGAGTTAATCCATAATGTCGCAACAGCACACGGCGGTATTTCCGTATTTACCGGTGTAGGAGAGCGTACCTCGTGAGGGGTAACGACCTTTACGGGGAAAATGAAGGAAAGCGGCGTTTTGGATAAGACTGCCCTAGTTTACGGACAGATGAATGAGCCGCCCGAGCAAGAATGAGAGTCGGACTTTCCGGTCTTACCATGGCGGAGTATTTCCGTGATGTAAAGCATCAGGATGTACTACTTTTCATTGACAATATCTTCCGTTTTACCCAGGCAGGATCAGAGGTTTCCGCACTTCTTGAAGAATGCCTTCGCCGTAGGATATCAGCCGACCTCTGGCAACCGACATGGGTGCTTTACAGGAGCGTATCACTTCCACAAAGCAGGGTTCTATCACTTCGTTCAGGCGGTTTATGTGCCTGCGGATGACCCTAACAGACCCGGCTCCCGCAACAACCTTTTACGCACCTTGATGCGACGACCGTACTTTCCAGAGATATCGCAAGCAGGTGTATTTTACCCCTGCAGTAGATCCTTTGATTCCACCAGCCGTATTCTGACTCCGGAAGTTGTCGGAGAAGAGCACTACAGGTAGCAAGAGGCGTACAGCAGGTTTTACAGCGTTATAAGGAATTACAGGATATCATCGCCATCATGGGTATGGATGAGCTTTCCGAAGAGGATAAGATCACTGTTTACCGTGCGAGAAAGATTCAGAACTTCCTGTCTCAGAGCTTTCCGTAGCGGAGCAGTTTACCGGACTCGAAGGAAAGTATGTTCCTTTTGAAGGAAACCATCGTGGCTTTAAGATGATTCTGGACGGAGAATGTGATGAACTTCCCGAGTCCGCATTCCTCTTGGTAGGAACGATTGAAGAAGTCTTTTGAAAAAGCAAAGAAACAGTAAGGAGGGACGCTTATGGCAATGTTCCCGTTAGAGATTGTTTCTATGGACGGAGAGAAAGTTCAAGGGAGAAGTGGAGAGACTGAGCCTTCGCAGTATCACCGGAGATTTGCTATCATGGCACAATCACATTAACTACTGCACTGCAGTGGGAATGGGAACAGCCAAGGTCATTCTTCCGGACGGCTACCGAGAGTAAGGGCGCCTGCATCGGCGGTATGCTTTCCATGATGGACAACCACCGCAGATTGATTCCGACCACCTTTCGAGTGGAGTGATGAAATCGACGTGAGCGTGCAGAGCGCGCTAAAGCCAAGGCCGAAAAAGCGCATCGAGGAGGAAAGCTCCGAAGAAGCGCGAGTTCGTGCACAGGCTAAAGCTCTACAGAGCTTTGATTCGTTTACAAACAGCAGAGAAATAAAGAAAGAACTGTGGAGGAGAGAACTGCATAGTTTTGTGAATGGTGAAACATGGGGCACTGCTTGCGCTAACTTCTCGCCTCGTCAGCAGCACTAAGCTTCAGCTTCGCTACGCTGGCTTTTGCAGCAAAGTGCCGACGGGCTCAGATTACCCTTATTTCACTATTCGCAAAAATGATGCAAAATAATCTTTCTACTCCGCAGTTCTTTTTAAATCTCGCCATCAGGCAATATCCTTTTTCTTGACCTTCATTGATGATATATATTTTTCAGTTCCAAATGTGCTTTGATAACGAAATCGTGGCTTCTCATTGCATAAGTTTTTCCAGTTTGTTTCTTAAAGGATCATTTTTGGGAGTATGTCGATTAAGTTCAAAAACCTCATCCTTTACATCTTCGTCTGACTTTATTTTTGAAAAAGCTATCTTGGCTTTCTAAGATAGAAAAGAATTGCATTTGCACAGCCTCGGAGGAAGTGTAAAGGAACAATGTCCAGACGATCGTTTCCAAAGCCTCTTTCACTGCGATATTCAATAGTTTTGTTGCTTATCTTTTCCTTTTAAGCTCTTTTAAATCATCCTCATTTGCAGAAAAACGACGGCAGGCTTTAGTCAATTAGAAAAAGACAGACTGCTAATAGAAGATAGAAGAGAAATCTTAGTTTCAGTAAATTTTTGTTAGCCATTGATTGTGAATCCTTATTTTTTGACAGCTTAAGTTTTCACTTAGAAAGCGAGGACGGAAATGAATGTGAAAATAGTATAAACGAGTACACTTACACTGACATGATCGATTAATGATTTGTTCATGGAATCTACGGTAATCACTGTCATCATAATTAATTAATGATACTATACTAGGGTACTGTAAAAGCATAAATTAAATTAATTATAAAGCATCTTAGTTAAAATAGGTACTGAACAGCTTATATGGAGGTAACTATATCAGTTCTTTTGTACATGATTTACTTATGCTATTATAAATCATATAGAATATTTATCGTGAGTATAGAACAACGAAAGGCAGCCTGTACTTTATCATCGTGAAATGCAATCCGCTGTCGGAATTTTTAAGAATAATACTTTGAATCTGTTTATGGCGGTGCTTGGAACCAGTGTTTTATCTTTGGTGATTCTTTCTGTACCGCAGCTTTTTCTCAGATTCTGATTGATTACTTTATCGGGAAGTAGGGAATATTCTTTAAAGGGGATTATCTCTTCTTACTGCCGGTATTTTTCTGATGGAGTTCTTTTTCCGCCGTAGCGACATATTTTTCAGAACAAAAATTCAGTACCAAGGGCGGTCTTACTAGTACCGGAACTTTGCCTGCGATTGTTATTGAAAAAGAAGGTTGCAGATTTTTATGCTTCGAACAGTTCGGTGTATCTTTCCGCTATTAGTACCGACCCTCAGTGAAGATAAAAAGAGCAGTTTCTGGATCAGATTCCGATTATCACGCAGATTATTTTCTGCGGTATCGGCGCGATGATCGTGATGCTTCGTTACAATGTCTTTTTGGCCTGTGATGTCCTGCGTTCTTTCTCATTCCTTTTGCGGCTGTGTTCCGGAAAAATATGGGCGCACTGGAGGACCGGCTGTCGACAAAAATGCGGAGTATCTCGCTTTTTAAAAGACTTTTTCCATCGGCTTTTACCATTATCAAAAAGTTATAAGGTGGAAGCTATCTTTCGAAAATTACATGGCTGCGGTAAACGAAAAACGGAAAAGACGATGTTGAAGACGGGAAAGGTGCGTCGAAAAGGTAAAGTACTTTGCGGCCATTTCCGGCTATGTTACAAGGCTTTCCATTCTCTTTCTTTCTGCGTATATTGCATTTACAAAGTGCATAGCATTTTCCATCGGAACAGTCATTGCCTTCTCTCACAGCTGATTCATTATCTGATTGATCCTTTAAGTTCACTCCCTTCCATGCTTACGGAAGCGAAGGCCGCGTACAGGCTTACGGATAAGTTTTGGGATACGGTGAAGAGGGAGGAAGAGTTACGAAAAGCTGCGGAGAACAAAAAGGCCCTAGAAACGACAGGAATCATAGCAGCATCAAAGCGCAACCGAGTATAAAAGACAGAGTAGAGGATAAAAATTGCTATAGAAGAGCAATCAGCAAAGCTGATGAAGCGACTGCCTTCCCTTCTGCGGAGAACTTCTCTTTTAATCAGATTTGCTTCTCCTATTCGGAAGGAAAAGAAGTTCTGAAAGGCTTAAACTTGCGGGTAAAAGAAGGAGAGAAGGTGGTTCTTCTCGGGACTTCCGGAAGCGGAAAGTCCACCATTTTGAAAATCCTTATGGGCATGGAAAGGGCACAGTCCGGGACAATCAGCATTGGCGGGGCAGGATACCGTGGATTTGGGGGAAGACAGGCTTTTTCAAGGGAAATTTCCTACATCTCAGCAGGAGGTCTTTATCTTTGACGGCACGATTCGGAGAAAATATCTGTCTTTTTCAGACATACCGGAAGAGGAACTGCAGTCCGTGATAGAGCAGGGCAGGACTTCGGAATCTCGTAAAGGAAAAGGGCTTAGACTATCTATGTGGAGAAAACGGGGCAGCCTTGTCCGGCGGAGAGAGGCAGAGAATCAGTATTGCACGAAGCTTTACTCGAAAAACTCCCTATTTTACTTTGCGGACGAAATCACCGCGTCTTTGGATAAGGGAAAATACTTATCTGGTCTTGGATACTTTTGCTAAACATTGAAAAATACAACGGAAATTTCTGGTCCTCCATGACCTGGACAGCCGTATTTTTAAGCCGTGTGGATAGAATATGCGTATTAAAGAACGGAAAAGTCGAGGAAGAAGGGAACTTTACGGAACTATTGGAGAAAAAAGGCTATTTCTATGCCTTGTATCATGTGGAAGCAGGATAAAATACTTAGGATTTCAAGCATGCTATCGGGATAACATAAACTCCATCGTCTCGTTTATAAGCATATTCCGTTGCTGTTATAATGAGTTTAAGGTCAGGCAATCTTAAAGGAACTTGCTTTTCCTTTTCGTTATAGACAGATATTCGTTGTTCTATTTCACACAGATGCTTTGCGCCCATATCAATTTCTTTACTTCCAAGCTTAAACTCAATTAAAGCGTAACGACCATCTTTAAGATGAAGAACGGCATCAGCTTCTCAGTCCACAGCGGTCATGGTAGTATGAAACCTCTCCATTCAATCCGGATGAGTATATTTTTAAATCTCGAATACACAATGATTCAAATAGAAAGCCTAATGTTTCTAAAATCGCTATTAAAGTAATCCGGACTTAAAGCCTGCGGCAACAGCTATAGAGGGTCAACAAGGTTACGTTTTGTTGCCCGCTCTGATTGCAGTATCCCCAGACCTTAGTGGCGGGACCAAGCGGGAATTTCGTCTATAATGTAGAGATCTTCCAAATCGTGAAAATAGTCATAGAATGTCGGTTTTGATATTTCGTAGTGGATGTGAGATCCGCATAGATTGTTTTTGTCTCTGCCAAGGTGCAGATGTTTCGAGTATGATCAGCGTAAACGCTCTGCCCAAAGTGGATTTCTTTTGTTTGGCTTATAGTTGAGATATCACTATGGCATGTTTGATAAAATAAAATCTGATGCGATGAAAGTGCAACTTCTTTATTTTCTACATCGATACTGAGGCCATCCTCCTCGACAAATGGCATAAATCAAATCATCAATATTTATTTTTGACTCTCTCACTCAATGGATTTTCCATTGAAGAGATCCAGGAGATACATTTCTGACGATTCTCCACTTTCATAAAGACTCATAGGAAACATTCTCAGTGTGGATATTCTTAAATGTCCCCTGTATGGGGTGTATCCACTTCTGAGAAGAGGAACCGGTAAGGATGATTGACCCTTAAGCCCGGTGTCATCAATATCTTTTTCGTATTGCCCCCAAATTTTAGGGGCGTCTTGCCATTCGTCAAAAAGCCTTGGCCTCTCTCCAAAGCAATAATTTAGAGGAACATTTTCATGCGACACTCAGGTATTTTCTCTGTTATCTTCGTCTTGAAACTCAATAGAGCTCTTAGAAAAATGCTTTCCTGTAGTCGTTTTTCCGCAACCTTTAGGACCTACTATAAGAGTGGCACCAAAAGGCCTTGAGTTTTAGCTGTAGTGCTTCATCCGTTATTCTGTCTCGATACGTCTTCTTTTTCATAGTTGGTCTCTCAAGTTTAATTATAGTTTACTTGGAAGCGAATATCAAATTAAATTAACATATTTGTTGCAAACTTTATTTAATACATTTGTGAAATTTTTATTTAACATATTTGTGGAATTTCGAGTTAACAGATTAGTGATAAAGTCCTGCTTTTCTCCTCTCCTCTTTTTGCTATAACGTATTGATTATGTCATTTTATTATCTTTATAGACGGTTATCGTGTGCAGGTATGCGGTATCTCGTCTATAATGCGTTTCATCGAGAAAAAGCACAGTATCTCGTTTTTCCCATCATCAAAAACAGAAAAAGAGCGGTATATGGACAAGAAACAATTTATTCCGAAGAATTCGAAGGTGGACATCTCTGGAGAGGGAAAGTACTGGATTTAATTCAAGACTACAGGCTTTCCTATGTGACTGACAAAGGTAAGAGAAGTGGTCGAGGAGATACGGGAAGAAATCAAACTACTGTCTCCCTCCGAAGAGGATAGAAGACGAAATTCTGCAGAATTGACCATATTGAGGATACGCTAGGCGGAGCACATGGAGCGGGGAATCGAGCTGAAACTTCGCCGGTCTTTTTAAACGGAACCAGAACGATTTACATACGAGATCTCGGGAAGAGCACCGCTTGTCACAAGATTTCTACCGAGCTTGCGACGCTGCTTTCGCTATTCTAATCTCGAGTATAACCTCGAAGAGGGAAAGAGGGGCGAGCGCTATTCTCACATGAAGGATATGCTTTGTAAAATCACCGGGGCGGAGGATGCCGATGGTGTAGCAACAACGCGTCTTCTGTGCTGCTTATTCTTTCCACGCTGGCTAAGGGCAGGGAAGTCATCGTCTCTCGTGGAGAGTTTTAATTGAAATAGAGGAAAGTTTCCGAATTCCCGACGTCTGTGCGCAGTCCGATGCGGAGATGGTGGAGATTGGAACGACGAAATAAGACCCATCTATCCGATTATGAAGAGGCAATCACGGAAAAACTTTACGAAAGGCTTTTAAAAGTCGCATACCAGTAACTACCGCATCATGGGATCTACGGAGTCGGTGAGAAGCAAAAGGATTTAAAGGTGCTGTCCATGAAAGCACAATATCGATTATCGAGGACTTGGGCTCCGGTGTACTTTTGCCACTGGAAAAGTACGGGCTTCGCCATGAGCCGATGGTACAGGAAGCGATTCAGGCGGGGGTCGATGTAGTCTGCTTTAGCGGAGATAAGCTGCTTGGCGGACCGCAGGCCGGCATTATCATCGGAAAGAAAAAGTATATCGATGCCATGAAGAAGAATCCGCTGACGAGAGCTCTCCGAATTGGATAAGTTTACGGTAGCGGCACTTTCCATGACGCTTCGCGAGTATTCCACATGGAAGGGATCGAGAGCGGATTCCGGTTTTGAAAATGCTTTCGGAGAATGCTGCTTCTATAAAGGAAAAGAGCAGAGCAGCTCTGGACTTGTTCCGGAAAAATCATATCCAAGGAGAATGCTCGATTCGGCCTTGTGAGTCCCAGGTTGGGGGGGGCTCTCTCCCGGATACCTTTATGGAAAGCTACGCTCTTTGCTTTCACCCAAGACATATTTCGGTACCGGAGCTGGAGAAGAGACTGCATTTTACAAAGGAGCCCTTTGATCGGGAAAGAGTTATGGAGGATGATTTCTGGATTGACCTTCGCACGATTCAGGAGAAGAATTAGAAAAAGTAGAGAGTATGCAGGAGGCTTTAGAGTGAAACACATTATCATCGGTACAGCGGGACATATAGACCAGCGGAAAGACAACGCTGATTCGGGCGCTGACCGGTAGGGGAATACAGACCGCTTAAAGGAAGAGCAAGATAGAGGCATTACGATTGAGCTGGGCTTTACCTGGTTTGACTTGGAAGAAGGCTTACGCTGCGGAATCATTGATGTACCCGGACATGAGAAGTTTATTCAGCAAATGGTCTCCGGTGTAGTGGGGATGGACATGGTACTTGTGGTTGTGGCCGCCGATGAAGGAATCATGCCGCAGACAAGAGAGCATCTGGATATCTGAAAAGCTTCTTGGTATTGAAAAATGTATTCTCGTACTCGACAAATGTGATACTCGTGGATCCGTGAATGGATTTCCATGATGGAAGAGGATATTAAGGAAGAGCTGAAAGGGAGCATCTTGGAAAATGCCCCGTGGTTCGCGTATCCTCCGTTACAGGGAGAGGGAATTGAGGATTGTGAAAAAGGCGATTTCCGAAATGATACAGGCTCTTCCGGAAAGAGATACGAGGGCATTCCGCGTCTTCCGATTGACCGCGTGTTCAGCCTGCAGGGATTTGGAACCATTATTACGGAACCCTTATCTCCGGGAACGCTCCATAAAGGGGATGCACTCGAGGTCTATCCGGAGGACTGACATGCCGGAATCGAAATATTCAGGGTGCATGAGCAGGACTCCGAAATTGCGGAAGCTGGACAGCGTGTGGCGCTGAATTTAACCGGTGTAAAAGAAGGAAGAGCTCCATAAGGGTTCCGTTATTTCCGCGGAAAACAGTATGGAGAATTCCACCTTATGGACGGAAAAGTGACCATGCTTCCTGATACGAAGAGAAGCCTGAAAAACAGGGAAAGACTGCATTTCCTGTCCGGGACAAAGGAAGTGCTTTTGTCGCGTGGTGCTTCTTGGACAAGGAAGAAATCGGCCCGGAAGAGGGGCTTTGTGAGTTTATTTTAGAAGAGGAAACGGTATTTAAGCGGGGCGACCGTTTTATTCTCCGCTTTACAGTCCGGTGGAAACCATCGGAGGCGGCACTGTACTGGAACCCAATGCCGAAAGAAGAAACGCTTCTCGGACGATGCCATTCAGGAGCTGAGTAGGATAAGGGCTCTTTAGAGGATGTACGGAAACCCTTCTTCGAGAAGAACTGGAAACCTGTATACGATTCCGAGCCTTGCAAGCGCATTTCCCACTCGAAGGAAGAAATCGAGCCCGCATGGAAAAATTTGATTCGGGAAAGAGCGTGTTTTTCCCTGTTCTTGTGCAGAAGGGCGCTATTTTCTGCATAGGAAAAATGCGTATATCCTCAGTACGGAAATGGAACATGTACTGGAAGCTTTTATAAAAAGCACCTCTATCGAATCGGCATTCCAAAGGCGGAGATGCGTGAAAAGCTCTAAAGAACAGTAAGCAAAACCTCTTTGATGCCTGCATGCCTTTTTATTTCCGGCGTGCGTTTGAGAGGGGAATACCTGCTCCTCAAAGACAGAACGGATTTCAAGGACGAAGCTACCAAAGAATCGAAAACAAAATATTTTGTCTCAGCTTTTGATGCCGGCTTTATGCTTCCCTCGTGGAGGAGCTTGATCGGAAAGAAAGCCAGGAAGAGACTTTCCTCGACATTCTGCAAAACTTGGTAGTGGAGGAACAGTTGGTAAAGGTCGGAGAGGATCCGGAGCTTCTGATTTTAAAGGAGAATCTGGATCAGGTGGAAGATTACCTTAGGACCTATTTTTCGGAAAAATGAGGTGCTCGCATTGCGACCTTGAAGGACAGTTTCGGAACGAGCAGAAGAGTGTGCTAAAGCATTGATTCAGTACTTTGATAAGGTGAAGATGACGAAGAGAGTTGCGGGAGAGGCGGAGCGAGTAGCCGGCGAGCTGAATCATAAATAAGCGTTTATCTCTTTTCTTCTATCCTTTTTGTAAGTCGTCTTGCTCGGGCTACGACATAGCAGTACTAAATTCGCACATCGCTTTGCTTTGTGCTCATTAGTGCCGATGTCTCTCGCACGCTTTACAAAAAGGATAGAGAATAAGAATCAAAAATGCATATTTATCATTTATTATCTTAAGAGGGGGAAAGCATGGGAAAGAAGAAAAGGATACAAAAATGTTCTTGTCTGATTTACGGGGATTCTTTAACTACGGCTATCTTCCCAATGAGGAACATCAGGATCTGAGGCTTCCGGTGGAGGAGCGATACACGACGATGCTGGAGCAAGCTTTTTCCGGAGGTTCATTTTTCTATCCGGAGCCAGGTAGGACGTTGTCCCTATCTTCCTTTGAGTGGGAGGATTTTAAGGAGCCTGCAAGAACTTGACACGAAAGGGACTATCTGATCTTTTCTTTTTGGGAGTGAATGATTTTCTAAGCTATGGTCGTCCGGATATTCCAAGAGTTTTGAATCATCTTAAGGGCTCTGATTTGAAAAAGAAAATATTCTCTTCTTTCTGATAGATATTCTCTATGTCTGTCCTCCTAGTCTGGATTTTAGCGGTGATAAAGCCTATTCCGCCTTTTAGTACTGTGGATGGACAACTGAATGAAGCATTGTCCGTGTATTGTGAGTCGGAAGGAATTCTTTCTTTTAATACGGCAAAACTTACATTGAAAGGTATCCGGATAAAGTGTATCTCACAGGAGATGCGCAAAAAGAATCTTGAGCGAAACTTGCGGAGTTTATTCGAAGAGAAGATTTCTTTAAACTGGACTAAGAAAGTCATTTTATTAAAAATTACAGGAGAACTATCATTCATATAAAAAATTACTATAGACTATCCCTATAAATACAATAATATTGTTGAAAAAGACGAGAAATATAGATAAAATCTTAACAAATTCGAAATAAGATAAAAATAAAGAGGAGGCAAGATACAGTTTCTTCTATGGAGACCATTATCTTATTTCAGCTATTTTTATGTTTCCGGAAAGAAAAGATGATCCAATGGCGGGGAGCGATTGATGAAAGGGTCAATCACGATGTCTAAGTGATGAGGCGCTGATTTGAGATAAACGATGCAATATCTCAGAGAAAAGCGACTCTAGAAGAGGAGAAGAAAGATATGGATGCTTTAAATGCTATCATTAACAAAGGGAATGATTTCTTGTGGGGATTTTTGCTCATCATCCTTTTGTGTGGAACAGGTATTTATTACACTTTTTCGTCTGAAGTTTATCCAGCTTCGTCGTTTTGGAGAGGGGTTCAAACTGGTTTTCGGGCATTTCAATCTGAATGGTGAGAAAGCATGATACAGGAGAAATGTCTCCGTTCCAGGCGATTGCAACCGCTATTGCAGCTCAGGTTGGTACAGGAAACCTGCCGGAGCGGCAACAGCAATCGTGAAGTGGTGGACCCGGGGCAATTTTCTGGATGTGGGTATCCGCTTTTGGAATGGCTACCATCTACGGTGAGGCTGTTCTTGCGCAGACTTATAAAGAGGAAAAACGGACAAGTAACCGGAGGTCCGGTTTACTATATTAAAAGCCGCTTTTTAAGGGTGGATTAGAAAAGCAATGGCAGCAGCTTTTGCGATTTTTATTACCCTTGCACTCGGCTTCATGGGAAATATGGTACAGTCCAACTCCATTGGTGCTGCGTTTCAAAGGAAGTATTTGCTGTTATGAATGTCAATATTCTCAGTGGCTATCGGAGTATTTGTAGCAGCCATTGCCGCTTTCATTTTCTTTTGGCGGTACAAAGAGACTTGCTGCTGTGTTGGAAAAAGTTGTTCCGATTATGGCAGGTGTTTATATTGTAGGTGCTTTGATTTTCATTGTTTATGCACATCACCGCCCTTCCGGGTAGCAATCATCCATCTTTATCGGTGCTTTCAACCCGCAGGCAGTAGTCGGGCAGCAGCTGGCATCACCATCCGTCAGGCAATTCGTTTCGGTGGACTAGAGGACTTTTCTCAACGAAGCAGGTATGGGTTCTACTCCTCACGCTCATGCAAGAGCAAAGGCGGAGTGCCCGGATGCGCAGGGACTTTGCGCTATGGTTTCCGGTATTTATCGATACTTTCGTAGTATTGAACTTAACCGTGTTTGTTATCTTAACGAGCGGAATCCTCGGAACGAGTTGATCCGACAGCGAGAGGCTTTTCACCGGAATTCGTTTGACCCAGCAGGGCTTTTGTGGCCGGATTTGGTAATTTTGGTCATTTCTTTGTAGCTTTCTCGTCTTTTCTTCTTTGCTTTCTCACAGTACTAGGATGGCATTTCTTTGGTGCAGTGAATGTTCAGTACTTGTTTGGCAAGGAAGCAGTAAAGCTTTATTCCGCAATCGTTGTGGTTTGTATCATTATCGGCACAACTTTAAAGGTAAACTGGTTTGGGATATGTCCGACTTCTTCAACGCACTTATGGTAATCCCGAACGTATTGGCTCTACTGGCGCTCTTTTAATGTAGTGCAGAATACAAAAGAGAAAAGTAAATTGCATTAAAACTCAAGCTTACAGAAATGCATTGAGGGGAGAGTTTTAATCCATATTTGGAAGGCAGTCCGGTGAAAACCGGCTGCCTTCTTTACTCGTCTACATATAGGCATCGTGTGAAAACCGAATGTTCAGTAACTACTTTCGCGATGAATTTGACCGGGTGAAGTTGTTATTTTCTTTACAGATGGTTCGATGCCTGCAGGACGGCGTGAGCATAGTACAGGTACGCTGCAAAGCTTCTACGAATCTCTTGAAAAATTCCGCAAAGAAAATCCAGATTATGGCGAAAGGACTTCGTTTGGACAACGCCACCGGAAACAGAACCGTAACGGACACATGGCGGAGGAAACAAGAAGAGCGTGGAGAGACCATTCAAAATACTCTGGTCAGTATGACAGTACTTCCTCGTATCTGTACCGGGATCATTCCGAAGAAGACGATAAACAGTCAGATGATTCCGTGGACGGGGCTTCCCCACAGAATTACACAATGCCTTTCAGTGGGGCGCTGTTCAAAGTGACAGCGGACGGGACTATGTTGCCGGAAAAAGATGCCCTAAGCGGAATAGAAAATGACAAGATACTAACCGTACAGTTTACCGATGTACAGAAGAAGAATCAGCCGCCAATCCCAGACAAAATGGAAATTCCGGCGGAAACAATGGCAACAATGGCGAAACGGAAGTACGGATAGAACTCCGGCAAATCCTAATCCATCCGATGCATCTACAATCCTGGAAATTCTATTCCGCAAAAGTTCGGGAGGAGTTCTTGGTGCCGATCGTCCGATGATTCCGAAGATAGTGTTCTTTATCTGCTACTGAGGGAAATCTTCACAAAAGAACGGAAACGTGCTTGGTGCGAATCGTGACGCGAACGGAAAAGAATGCTCAAGGAAGATCAGCTGTTTCTAGGGAGATGAACGTTTTCCGCCTAGGGCGTCCTTTCTGGAATACTCTCCTTTCTCTTGCCGGATATGCAATGTTAAGAAAAAGGAGCTGTAAGTGCCACGAAGAAGAAACGATAGCGAAGACATGAATTTGTCTTAAGCACTGTTTTCATTCCTAATATAACGATTCTTTTGAAGCTCTTCTCTTTCGGAAGAATGATATTTAAGAA